>Ga0209489_100896_pt1 | contig 59516 bp, 30 predicted proteins | sample SiratrowhiteBW_FD_187527 | JGI IMG/M metagenome (GOLD analysis project Ga0209489, IMG submission 187527) | Root nodule microbial communities of legume samples collected from California, USA - Siratro white BW (SPAdes) (version 2) | ecosystem: Host-associated > Plants > Roots > Nodule | place... | reverse complement strand
AAAAAAAAAAAAAAAAAAAAAAAAAAAAAAAAAAAAAAAAAAAAAACAAAAATAAAAAAAAAAAAAAAAAGGAAAGAAAAGAAGGAAGAAATTGAGCAAAGAAGTGGAATTGGATAAAAAAAATTGTGTAATTTACGGAGTTTGGCAGGGTCCGAGGTGTGGGAGTTTGAGGAAGCTAAGGTTGAAGTGTTCATGTACAGGTGCAGCTCCTCTTGGGAAAAGTGGATCTGAAAAACGCGTCCATGTCCTCCTTATTCGTCACATCGAAGAACTGAAAGTCGTCAAAAAGCTTTCTTTTGCACGAGGCGAAGGCCTTCGGCTTCCGCGGCGCCGGCGGGCACGTCATGATCGCCGGAATTTTGCTCTCCTTCGACGTCGGAGTACGGTAGCTCTCGTCCTCTTCGGCGGCGGCGGCAGCGGGGGCGACGGCGGCAGCGGGGGTGACGGCGACGGTTTCCTCTTCCTGGCTTTCGTTCTCGGCTCGCGTGACGACGGAGGAGACGAGGGCGTCAAGGTGGTGGTCGGAGGGGACGTCGTCGATTTTGACGGCGGCGATTCGGAGCTTGGGCAAGTCGTGTTGGAGGTGGAAGTCGGTGGACATGGTTTCGATGTTGGTGGGAAAGCGAATGAGAAAAAAATTTACTAAACGTGAAGTGCGTGAAACTGCGTTTGTTGGTGTTTATATAGACAGGGTTGGGGGTTGAAAAACTTTACGGAAAGCTTTGAAAGCGTGCGTTAGAAGGGTTTTGAAGAGGAGTAAGAGAGAGATAGAGAGAGAGACGGGTAGGATTAGAGCGAGAAACACAGTAAAGAATGGTAGGAAGAGAAAGAGAGCGATAAGTGTTTTTGGTTGGGGTGGGGTAAGCCTAATGGGGTATCTCCCATCACTAACTCCTTTAATTTCACACTCACGCAACTTTATTACAATATTATTATTTTATTATTCAACTATATCACCACTTTTCTCCATTTTTATCTCACTTACATTTTACAACTTCTAAAATACTCCTTTCTCATTTAATTGCTTATCAGTAACTGTTGCGTAAGTTAAACTGGACTTTCTTGTTTCTTCCACTGTCGTTTTTCATTATCTACGTTAGGTTGAACAATTAATGGTTTAGCCATGTGAACCTAGAGTTAGAGAGTTCCCAAACTAGACGCAAATTAAACCAACCCTTAACTAATCTCATTTATCGTCAATTAATATTCTACACTAAAAACTCTTAAGTACATCTAATCACTTGCTAAATCCGCCTATAGGGAATATATTTTCATAAACTACTTCCTACGTAAAACCCAGTTTAAGGAGGTTGAAATTTGTTGCTTTATTTGGATACATTAATAATAATTTTAATAAAAAAATCGTGTTTGATTCTTGAAATGATATTCTCCAGGACTTGTTACCATTTTTACCACCAGAATAAACTTGTTTCTTTTCTGGCCTTCATACCTTGTAAGAAAAAATTCACATCTGGAGGAATTTTATGTTCCGTGAAATAGCACATAATTTGGTGAAGGACAAATGGAAATGCTCCGCGTGTAAATATTTGAGTGTTTTGGACAATAATACCCTTGTGTATTATATATATTAGATAGTGTTGGGTGCAGGAGATAAAACAGAGTTTCCTGAACGGATGTCACGGCCCATTGCTTTTACGAATAGTGAATAGTGGAACGTACATGTTACGTTATAGGCAAAAGGATAGCTATTGTCGCATGGTCCCGTCACCACGCGCTTTCCAAGGCGCGTCACGAACAACCTCCACTAGTTGTTCCTTTTTATTTCTCTGCTTAGTTTTTAGACAAAGTGTTCAGGGTACCCTGTCCGTTTTTCTTTTACTTTTGAGTTTCCATCATTATTCACACTCATGCTTATTATTCAGCCACACATATATTTTAAAAAATATAAGGGTCTTTTTAACTGGAAATAGAAGATGAACATGCCATTTTCAAGTGATGTTCATTGACCATATACAAATGTCTACATTCAGATTACATCAAAACTGAACTGTACTCTTCTAAAAACGGGACTTCATAATATACACCACATCAAGTAATAAACATCACAATCAATCAAAGTTACTTTTTTTTTCCCTAAATTTTTCACATTTGTAAATACCCAAATCGTCAATTAGGTAATTTGTAAAAATTGTATTTATCCATTGAAATTTGTTAAACTTTTTATTTGTTTCATCTTAGAAAATAAACTTTTGTTTTTTCATTCGTAGGTACAGTTGGATTAGACTACAATTTTTTTATTGTCTTCTAGTTACGATTTCTGTGATGATTGATTGTTTTTGTATTTATGGTAAAAACCATATATGCATTCATTTTTAATTAGTAGGTAATGAAAGATTTAAAAATAATTTAACGCTGGCCATAAACAGACTCAGACAAACTAATTCATTTTGATAAGTTCCCATTACAAGTGTGTCTTCTTGTGGATGGAGTTCAAGTAGGTCAAACAAATTTGAGATGGGTTAATATTTAATTTAAATTACAAGTATATAATTATCTTTATATTTTAAATTACAAGTAATAATTAATATTTAATTTATAAGTATCAATAACTTAATTTATAATACACTATAAGAAAATTGGCTAACAATCAAAATTAATGGTAAGTATTATAACTTACCGTCTCTCAGCGGCCATGATCAAAGTAAGTTAAAAGTCTTATTCTACGCTATAAAAGGCTGGACTAGTCAATCTGGAAGTTTTCTTTTTAAATTTATTTATTATTTAAAATGTTTTTATTATTTTTTGTCAGCACAAACTTATAAATTATTAATTGCTATCTTTAATTCAGTAAATGGATATAATTATTTTTGCATTTTAAATTACAAGTAATAATTAATATTTAATTTATAAGTATTAATAACTTAATTTATAGCATACTATAAGAAAATTGGCTAACAATCAAAAGTCAACGTTAAGTAATAAATAATATGGAATTTATCTGTACTAGACTCTAAAATTATTAAAAAAAAATTGAAAACTGATTTTACGCAGTTCCATGTTGATCGTATGTAACGTAAATTAAGTCGATACTAACTCTTAATTAATCTTTAAATTAAATTTTAATTGAAATAGTTTAGTGTGCGTAAAGTTGACATTGAATAATATTTTTTATTATAATTTAATTTAGATGATTGTAACAGATGTTAATAGTAATGATTTAGAAAGATTATTTATTGTCTCCATCGTTGATAACAAAAAACAGTAGATAAAGAAAATAAGTATAAGTAAAAAAGATATGTGTAGATTAAGAAAATAGAATAAATATAAAAATATTTATATAAAAAAATAAGAGAAAAATTTGTAAATAAAGATTTGTTATTTTTTAATATGAGTTTTGGATTAAAACAATCTATAATTTATATTCATAATTACAGACACATATAAATTTATATATACTAAATTAAATAAATATAAAAAATATATTATATTGACCGTAATCTAAATAAAAAATAAAATAAATAAAATTTTATCATAATAGAGACAAGCTTAAATAAATATAAATAATAAAAATGAATAAAATTAGTATCAATTATACTAAGACTATATTTATTTTTATGTTGAGAAAGCCACCACTAATATGAAACTAACATAAATATATTTACTTATTAAAAATTAAAAATAATTTAAGTTAATCCAATTTTATTACAAATATTTTTATTTATTAAGAAATTACGATTTGAATAGTGTATGCATTTTATATAATAAAAAAATTAAATTTACAAATAATTTAGTCCTTTTTTATTTTTTTTTAAAATTAACCTTCTATATTCGGTTAAAAACTAGTTTAATTACCTCAACTCACAATACATTTCAGTTCACATTATTATTGAGAAACTAATATCATGTTTTCTTATAGTGATGATCACATATTTGAGTTAACACTATAAAAAATTGTAAATATTTCAATGTTATATAATTCTTATCTTAATTATAATATAATTGCGAAAAGTTTGTACACTAGATCACTTTATTTGGTCTATAATCCACCACACTAGTAATTCAGAAAAGACAAGTGAAAGCAGGTTGACAAGATAAGGAAATACTAATCCATCCTAGTAAATTAATGAGTTAAGCCTGCTTTTCATCTTAACACATAAAAAGTGACTATTTAACTAATCTTTTTGTATTACTATACTTTACACATATGCGTTTTACTATACACATGGTTAAATAGATCGACTTCATGAGTTTTATCATGGTCTTTTAACGATAAATATTGGATAAATAATTTAATATTTGACATTTAGCATATATAAATAACGAGATTTCTGATTCGTTGTAATATTTTGAAAATCACGTTTACAAACTTTTCTTTAATTAATTTATAGTTTTATTTGCTAAATTAATTTATAACTCACATCTTTACACTTATTTTATATGCATGGAAATTAACTCAAAGAATGTACAATGATCATAGACGTATACTATGAAACTTTATATATTTGAGCAACAACATGAATTTCACGAGACCATTCTAATTAATTTTCTAAATATTGTATGCACGTATGATTGTTTGGTGCTTATTTTGGTAGTTATGCATGTTTAATGCTGTGCCCACTTGTTGTCTGACTTTCTCTTATAGCCAATACAAATGAACCTCTTCACTCATTTTGTTGATCCTTGCATCGTACACTAATACTCTCGTTTTTTTTTTCTGTATATAGTTCAGTGTTGTTGTGTAGACATGTAGAATTTGAGAAGTGTACTTTCTTTTATCAAAATAAAATAATTGGATGATATTCTATTTTATCTTTTATCACAATGAATGCACATATGTAATCAATTAAATATACGATAAAAAGTAAGAAGATAATAAACTGTAATTAATGTTATCTTAATTTTAAAAAGATGGTTAAATAAAAAAAAGGATATTTGGAGTATACGTAACATGAATATTTGATATACGAATGTATGAATGCTGAACGAACATGCCAAATTTTTATATATTTACCGAAATTGTAGAAAGAAGACAAAGGAAGGGGCAAATTTTGATGATTGGAGTTCTTCTCTCTTCTGAATGCATGGGAAATGAATTGACATGGTCCAGATACATACACACAGATATATGATCCCTATTTTTGTTTGTCCTCTAGTGCCGTATGATTGAGAAATGGGTAGAATATATATGTATATGAAAATGATTTATGATTGTTGAGAAGAGGGTGTTTAGAAGGAAAGAGTGAATAGTAATGATAATAATGTGATTAATTAGTTAATTAAGAATGTGGAGAGTAATTGAGGAGGTGGAAAAAGAGGGTATATAATAATAGGTGGTGTCCCCTGTGATATGGCATTGACATGTGTAGGTTATGTGTTTGTCTGTTGCGGAAAGATGGAAGAGAAGAGGGTTTGATCCACCCCACAGCAGATGCGCGTGCACATGCAAAGAACACCGCCTATCTTTCTGTGCCTTCTTCTTTTCTCTTTCTCTCTCTTGTGTTGTGATATGATTAGAGTGAATCGCATAGGATACCATGTTAGAGCCTTGAATACGCCCAGCTACTCCTCATTTTTCTATATTACTTGTTATTTTGTGAGTGTGGATTGGGTTTACCAAATACCAACCCATCATCCAATGAATCTTTCCACGTGCACTGTCTACTTACTACACATTTATGCGCTTCCTTTTCCCCTCTACCTCTAAATTCCACTCTTCTTCTCTACCTTCTACTATCCTATCCTATATATTACGCCCTACCTACTGCCATTTCCACCATTTACAACACATTTCTTCTTTACTTTTTAATCTGTAATTCTAATTTTCTTCTTCCCCTTCTCAACTCACTTTTCTATTACAACACATTGATCCCAATTATTTACAATATACATTTCAGTTCAATTTGCTATAATATCACTCCTCATTTTCTTAGCTGAAAAAAAAAAAGAAACATTACAAACAAATATCTATGTAAAATATTGGGAGTTTGTCCGAGTAACTTAAAGTAAAAACAAGGCTAAGTTAGCAGTCTTATCTCTAATATGAACAACATTATGTTCACATTTCTGTTAATTTACCTATCTTTCTATCTTATAGTTTAGTCTCAAATATATTTCATGTAAAGCTATAATTAAGTCCATATACATGATACAAAAAAAATCCATCTTTTCTTTTTTCTTTATCACATATCTTTTTGTTTTGTTTTATTCATTCTACAACGTGAGAAAATGTTTCTATTTAAATTTTTATATAAAAAAAATCGGTACAGATTTTGGAGACACTGAAACATATAGTTTTTACCCATATAAATAACTTGTGAGAAATCTGATCTTGTTGTTTTTAGAACTTGGTGTATACTTAATCAACTTTCTTCGACAAATAAATATTTTGACGTGTTAGAAAATAAATCGCAGTATTAATTTGAGATTTATACAAAGCTTGGTAACTTCACCCACAAAAATATATGTAATTCTTAAGTAAAAATTACATTTATTTAGTCTGTAAAAACTATATATTATATAATCTTTTATAATATTTTAAATGAATATATGTTCTTCATGTATTATCTTTGCTATAAAATTACTGCAGTCTTAACTTTAAAAACATTTCTTAAATTATTGACATGCATTAATGTATTACCTCTAGTTTTATACCTATTTTTACTCACTTTATAAGGATTAAATAAATAATTTAATTAATTTGGTTAGTCGTGGTAATTAGGTTTTTAAGACCTACTCTAAAATAATTAGGATTTCATTTCCTAATCTGTTTCTATATCTATTTAATTACTGTATTTTTATTCTTAAAAAAACTAAATAATACAGTAAATATTTACAAGTAGTTCAGACGGAGTTTTGTAAAAGCATAAAAAAGAAACTTACCAAAAGGACTCCTACAAATAAGGCCAGAACAGTAGGATCCAAAGAAATTCAACTTATTTACATTACATAATATTTTTGTTATTTGACCATTTTCCCATATACTAATATTTATATCTGTACTTGGTTTTTGACTTATACCTACATCCCTCCGGTTATGTCATTGATCCCTATGAGTATGGCTCAGGTTCGCACGTGCAGATAGGTTTACAATGATTGTGACTGCACCCTGCAGAACACCCAGGTAACTGCTTCATTACTGCATATATTTTTTATATACATACGCCCACACACACAGAATCGGTAGTTACTAGAGTTTTACGAGAAAACAGACAAAACTTCAACATTCTTAGTCTTTACCTGCTTAACAACCGCTTTACTCTTCACGTCAAAGTTAATATAGAATTGCGACCTTTCGTTTGTTCTATCACCTTTTCATTTTAATACTTAATGTGCTTTATTCTGTTTCTAAGATAGATCACCAACAAGTTGGCAGATCCAAAGAAAGTAGTAGTATAAGAAGAGTTCATGATACGCGTTAAGGTTTTCTTTCCAGTTTTCCAATCTGTCTTTTTCTCAAGCTTCTGAATCAAGCGATGTACTATTTTTTTCTTTTGTTTATTACCCATCACAAGGGACCTAACATGCACAATGAGGAGGTGCACAAGATCTCGTAGACACTAATTCTTTTCCCTTTTTCTGGTTGGAAAGTATCTAACCAAATATGTGATGTTTTTGTAAATATAGTTACATGCATGAAGGTTGTGAAGTTATTTTATGTAGATTCCGATCAATAGTTATATATATCACCGAAAGAGATGAGAAAAATAAAATAAAATAAAAAAGGGAAATATTGCTAGAAGACAAGTGAATATTGGGTAGCGAATTTTGTATGAGTATAATGTTGCTTGTTTGTTCACTCAACATGTTGTTTTCCAGCTGGACTATTGGCATTATTTAAGGTTGATGTTTTGGCTGATATAGGATAAGCTTAAGCATGCCCATCCATCATGAATTGATGATGACGATGATAGGTTAACCATGCTCCTCCATTGCTCTCAAAGGTATCCTAAGAAACTTCATTTTGAATATCTTACCAATTCCAACACTAACACCATATATAATACTCCTCTATACCTCCCAATTCACCCAACACCTACTACTTCAGTAAAATTAGAACAACCCTTAAATATGCTTTCATTCATTCAAAGTGTATCGTGTTTTTTTAATCTATATTTTAACCACCCAGTATTTGAAGTCTCATTCGAAGGGTTCAGATATATTATTTTCAAGAAATATAAACAGTAAAATAAAGAAAATTCTAAAGGCTACAAAAATTAACCGAATAAACATATATTTAAACTTCGGGATTCGATAATCTCAATGGTATTTTTGGATAAAGCACATTTTTTATTTATAAAAATAAGTAAACTTTTGTATATTTATTATAATAAATATTTTTTTTTTTATGAAAAAGGAATAAATCGTGTCACCACACAATTTTCATATGAAAAGATAATATCATAAGAATCTACTTTCATAAACATTATATGCAAAAGACAGAATAAAAATCGTAAGACATTAGTGTAATTTTAATTAAAATTAATCACCAATTACAAAATCTTTTACTTACTATATAATTTCACATTTTGAAATCGTGCTAAAAAACATGATTTATCAATTTTAATAAAAAAAATTGTTTCGTTCTAATAAATACGAGATGAAATTGCACCATAACTGCGTTTCCATCTCATGTTACTAGCAAGAATAAGTTGGTAGCAAGAACTCTAAACTTTTTTCACCTTCATGGAACTAAATTTTTTTCACCTCCATGGAACTAAAATGAAAGGAGACAAATTTTGCGATATATGCAAACAACCGCATACTGCAGCTGTTTGACGAATATGAAAAGTACCGATATATATTCCCATAATATTTGGTTCCCCACATCAATACGTATTTATATAATATGTGTGTTTATTTGTATGTAGGTATATGAAAAATATTAATTTAATTGTTTTTGTTATTTTGTATATTCAGACAGCAGAGTGTATTGGTTCTCATAGAAGGTGGCGATCTTCATAACAAAATAGTCATGTTCACGCATGTGTCAGTGCTGCATAAAATTGAATACAGCCAAACGGCAACTAGTTTATCATAATTTCTTTTAAACGAACCAAATTATCATAATGGGTTATCAAAAAATGAAGATATATTATTTTAATGTTCACAATAAATGAAAACCCAGTGTCTCTGTTTTGCTCTATCCCCAAGAACCTAATCCAGAGGAAGTTGTTGCAAAAATTACTGAACCATAAATATCGTAAGATACATTTGGCTCCTCACCAATAATGCAGCACAATTGACAAGTGATTGTTTTAAATTAACAGTGTCTTAATAATGTTGTTGGTTCACTGCTATTTCATACTATAAGTTGAATTCTACATATATACAAGAATAAGTAGTATATATTACTGTAAATACAAAATTATGTTACACAAAACATTATTTACTGAGTTAAAAAGTTACATTATTAATACGAAATAATAATTTAAAAATTAAACTATTTAAACAAACATAGAATTCGAAAAAAATCCAAAGTTTTTTCATTCCCAAAATATATGAGATCAAAACTTCTAACCTCAAGAGGTAATTTTCTTTTTTGCGAAGCCTAAATTGTAATTTAATTATTAATTAATTAATTTTTTTTGTACGTAAAATAGGAATATATTTATACCCACTTAACACGAGGTTGTAGTGTGTGAATATCTGTCTTAACTGTGAGATTTTGAGGAGTTGGAAGAAAATCCGAACATACCATATGTCAGTTTTGTTTGATTAAAGTGCATATGTGCGACATAGCTGTATTTAAGCAAGCCACGTATCATATGGTTTCAGGAGCAAATCACGTTCACGCTGTTGTTTTCAATATTTTAAAGTGTGCATTTCGTCACGGCACTTCAAGGGAATCCTATGAAGCTACCAATTGCCAAAAAAAAAAAAGTATTACTTAAAAACCCCCAATAAACCAACAAATTTACCAAAATAAAACTCACGTTGCTTAATTAAAATTAAAGTAGTCGGTGTTTGTTTTATACACACAAAATTCAAATTATGAATAAATATCAACCTATTCTATGTATATAAAGTTTCTGAAAAACAATAATTTCGTGTTCACGGGTTATACTTTCTCGAAATGGTAATTTAGCAGAATATCATGGAACCAGAAAGAAAACATTAGTGACTGTAACACGTTATTATTATATGTTAATTGTATTTCTCATGAGTCATTACTTTTTGTTATTGCACAAACTTTCTTATGATATTTTTTTGTTGGTTTTTATATAATTAAAAATAATAATAAATACATTATTTTAATGTAAAATATTATAGTATAATTAAATTTTGTAATGATTAAATATATCTTAATATAAATTATTTTTTACATTTATAATGTATGTTTTTTTAATAAACCAATAAAAGTATATATTACACGAAACAAAGGTACCCAAATCCATAAAATAAAAGGCACAAACTCTTGCAAGGTTCCTACTATACCATCCCACATGTACAAATATATGATGTCCAATTTATTTTTTCTTATTAAAATTATAGGTTAGGGTTAAACAAGTATCTATCAGGTCAAATTCAAATGTCTTGTCCATCGACCATCTGGGATATAAGTAGACAAAATTTTGATGTCCTTATAATTAGAGTATTACTGTATAATCTTTATCATGATCAGTGTTCTCTGTACTCTAAGAAAATATGAATGAAAATGAAAGTAGTTGATATTTTAAAAACGTATAATGTGTTTAGTTATTTTTCTATGTAGTAGGTACGGTGGTTTATAAGATGTAAATAATGTATGTACATTAAGAATAAAAAAATGACGCTCTCGTCTAATTATTAGTCATTTACCCTAATTGCATTAAAGTTGTCATATTTTTTAATTGGTTAATACTGCAAATTTTTACAGTAATATTGCATAAAATGATAGATAAGAATTTAAAACTATAAACCAGCCAAAAATCAAAGAAATCCAACCAAATTTATGTTACCCTTAAGGGTTTTATGAAGATAATAATAATAATAAAAAAATTCCTTAGGAGTTTAACGAAGATTACACATCCCAATATATGTTACGAATTAATCGAGGTTACGTACGAGTTTCACGCAATCCCAACAAAATTGTACAAATTTTGGCACTAACACAATTTTGCAGAAACAAACAAAACTACAACTTTTGTGGTCTTTATCTTCTTAACTTCTATATTATAATTAACGTGGAACTTTTTTTTACCTCCCATAATTTGTTGCACTTTTTTATATTGGGGGCATTACTTTGTTCTACCGTATATAGGATGTTAGAAGACCGTCAATTTGCTACCTAAAATGTGATGCCAACTCCAGGGGAAAAAGTGAAAAAAAAAAAATGAAGATAGCTTAATAAGTCTTTAGACAAAGTTGAGGTACTCAATAACTTGAGCAAAGGAGAATTTGCTCTGTAAACTCAAGAGTCTCGTATGCTCAAATCTTAAAATTTAAAAAGTTCCTTGTATATTTAAAAAAAAAAAACATTTTATCATCAAATAAAATGTCATCTAAAAGAGACCAACCACTTCATAATGTTTTGTTTGTCGTAGAAGAACATAGTTTGACATCGTATTACACTTGTACTTCTATATATACTTAACGTTGTTAAGTCCTTAAGTCCATTAGTTATTAAGGTTAAAGACAAATATGTTCTACAGCTTGTTAAGGTTAAAAATTTTCACTATTTGTCTTCGTTATCCATTAAACCGAAATTTCCTAACTGAGACCCATATTAGAAGATATATTTTTCTTCTTTTTCCATGAATATCCAAATAAACTTTCATATTTTTTTTGCAAATTTCCACCAAAATTCATTTTTTTTCAAGTGTAAATCTATTTTAGTTCCTTCCCCACAATAACATAACAATTGGATAACTAACAAAACACTTCAGAAGTCACCAATTTTCACCAAACTTACCTATCTTCGGGGTGTGGACCATGGATCCAATGCTGCAACCCTACTTCTTGGGATTGGAAAATTGAAGTGCACGGACAACAGACAAAATTTCGTATAAAATAATAGTTTTTGTTACAATCACGCGTGAGGTAGATTTTCAATGAGGTTTAAAGTCTGTGCCGTTGAGTGCAAGAAATTAACTACAACAATTTTCTTTCCACAATTAATATTAAAATGGTTTCCAATGCCAAGACCATAAACTACCACAAGGTGTGCAAAGGTTCATTGGTGAACCTAATTTACGTAATCATGGGATTAAGTTTGGACTTTATGAATGGATCGAGGTCACACGTGCAAACATTTCTTTACCAAGATTGAGTCCAAATAAATTGGTGGCTTTCACGGAAGACTATGATACGTGCATGGTTGACTAAAGGCATTCAGGTGTTACCAGTTTTGGTTGAAGCAAACAAACCTACACCATGCCTACTCTTTGCCTTCTTAGCTACCAATTTACAATTTTTGGAAAAGCTATTTTTCACCAACTTTGACTTTTTCTCATTTTAGTTCCTTTTAAAACTTAATATATTCCCTAACCAAAGTGAAAATTAAAATGTGACTAACTTAGTTAAAACAAAGTTAATGAAATTATTCCAATTAAAAGGGTAATATATGATTTTCTTAATAAATGGTTTATGAATTCGTTCAGTTAATATATGATTTTTTTTGTGAATAAAGATTTTGTTTAATTCTTTTTTGTTGTGCGAAAGGAAAATGTTTCGTTAATGGAGGTTGAATTTAACAAAAGTTATCGACTTTAGTGTGACCATTCAAAAGTTTGAATTTTTGTTGAAAAGAGGTATTCATATTCTTATTGGGAAATGGAAATAGAGGAAGCAAAGTAAATATTGATCACTTCCATGGTTTGAATGGATGAAGGGAACGAGAATAAGAAAAAAAAATTGAATTCCGAAGAAAATTTTGTTCTCTCCCCAGGTTTGTTGAAATCGAATGTCTCGTGAAATTTAGAACTTTTTTGCAATTCTTTTGCTGCGCTTTTATCTCTTTGCGTAATTGTAATAGTTAAGCGGGCTAAATTTTTTATTTTATACGTATGTTTTTATTATGATTTTTTTTATTATATTACAGAGGCCAAAATGCCTATTGACTTTGTTTATATTTATTCTTTTAGAAATTTGACTTATTATTTTTAGATATTTTATCTTTTAACCTCTTTTTTGTTCATAGAACTTAAACATAGGATCTTGTTTATCAAATTCAATCAAGGGTTTGTTTTAACGAAATTCTCCTAAGTCCTTTCAGGATGGGAAAAAAATAATTTTGCTTTCCATAAAATAATATTAGCTTATGCATAAATTATAACTAACAATTAGAAAAGTTATATGGGATATTTTCTATAAATTAATTCAAACATAACTTAATGTTAGCTCATTGACAAGTTAATTTATTATCTTTCTTATTTTCCTCTTCCACAAAGAATTAATTTCTGTCCATTGAAACAATTGCATATTGATTATTCTTAGACTATATTTATTTTGAATGATTTAAATTGGTTTAATTGAGATTTTTGACCCAATCTTAAAACCGGTTTATCTTTTAATAACTCAAAGTTTACCCATCATGAGATCACAGAGAGACAAATTGTTATACTATATAAGGGATAAACTTGCTATTAGTAACCGAAAAACTTCTAGTTTATTAATTTTGAGATTGATAAGTTAATTTATTAGATTAAAAGTATTTAATAAACTTGATACTTAAAAATATATAAAATTATATAATTATATAATTTTTATTATATAAATAAATGTGTCTTTAAACAAAATTATATTACTATTTAATTATAATTTTAAATGTTTAAAAAATAATTAAATTATTAATAAAATTTTATTGTGCTTTAGTTTATTTTTTAAAAATTGTATATGCTTTTTTATTTGAACAAATATCTTATTTAAATAAGCTGATCGAAGATTTATCATAATTATTCTTTATTTAGTATTTTAAAATTTTAATTTCTTAATATAAATTATTGTTACATTGAATTTTTTTTGTGATAATTTTTATCATGTATAATTTTCACATATTATGTATTTTTTTAAATTTATAATGTTAATATTTTTAATTTGAATTGGATAAAACAAATAATCCAATAAATGTTAAACTTGGTGCAGTAATCGTGTATATAAAATTAAAATAATAATTAATGAATAATAATAATAATAATAATAATAATAATAAATATTAAAATATAAAATAAAGTGTGGAAAAAATTTAAAATTCTATAAGTTAGAAGTTAACTTAACTAGCTTACTTAAACATTTTGTTTTTTATCAATGAATAATTTGTATAAAAGCATCCGAAGTTAATAAACTAGTCAAATAAGTTATTGATTAACTTATTGACCTTGAGAAACATGTTCTAGATTTAAAGATAATAAAAAAAATAAAATATATATAAAAAAATAAATTTAGTATGTATTTGGTTAAACCCATTTGAGTAGTTCCACTGTTTATGAAGATGGATATGTGTGGATCAAGTGTGTTTGGTTGAACTTATTTGCAATAATAGATTTAAGAAGATTTGGAGGATCCTATCCTCCATCATCGAAAGAGATTTACAAGGATGTAATTGAAAATTACGAAACACTCCTTGCAAGATCCTGTGCCATTGACATACAGTTAGGTCAATTAGTAATTTCACAAATATATCAATTAAAAAAATAAAAAATTTATAACATCTATCAAATCATTTCCAAACTTTCACAAACCATTCCCTCAAATCCCTTCAAATATTACCATATATCCATTAATCCAAACAAAATTAACTCAAATTTCTTCAAATGTACTCCCTCAAATCCACTCCTCAAACCAAACAAAGCCTTAAAGTTGATATTATGTGCTTTTTAAGTTTTTATTATTATTAAAGAAACAATTTATCTAGTTTTTGTTATTATTAGTTTATTTTATTAATTTAGTCTATTTGATATAATAAATAATATGTAATAAAAATTTAAAGTGAAACTTATTAAGATATTTTACATTTTAATTATATTTATCTATTAAAATTAATTCTAAAAAATAATTATTTTTTTTGTGAGTTGGCATGTTTGGTAGACCCACATAATCTAACTCATTGGTGTATTAAGAATTGACTCATTTGTTTTATCATCTAACACTACAAAAAAGTAGTATTTTTTTACGTTGGTAAAAAATAGACACAAATTAAGAGAAGTCAATACTATGGAGTAATTAGCATTGATATTGTATAAGCTAAAACACAAATGCTCTAATGCTGGAATATATGGCATATAACATGGCTTTAGAATGACGCTACGAGTGTTGGTCTCACCTACTTTAAAGAGAGACAACATATTTAAATATTTTTAAAGTTGCGTTGGCATAGTTTGTGCTTTGTGTAGCGTCAACTTGGTTGACACTAACTGTACGATAAAAAATGACAGTTTTCCCAAGGTTGATGCTATAAACAAATTAAAAAAAAATATTGAGGGATTATGACATGACTGGCCGCAAAATTACACAAAATAAGCCCACAAAGCAAATGACGGATAATCATTGTCTTCAGTGTTTGGTTTTTGTTTGTGAATTGGATCTGCAACTATTATATGCTCTCATGCTTAGAGTACGTCCATTGAGATATTATCTTATTTTTTATTTACTTAATCAACATTTTTTTATAATCTTTTATCTGCAACTATAATTAGCAAAGTGCCATCAAATATGATGTGGAAAAATTTAGATTTGTTAGAACTTAGAATAAGTCTTTCTTTTGAAATCACTCTATAATATTTGGTTTGTCCATTGCTGCAATAGTATCCATTCTAGTTTTGAAGCATAGAAGTAGACCTGTAGTTTATTGCATTATACTTATTACGTAACCAAGGAAATACTATGTTAAATTTGTCAATTGTTCCATGCATGTAGTTTTTTTCAACAGAAATAACTAATATTCTAAATATAAGACTGTCAAGAACACTAAAACTAATTTCTGTCAAATTTAGATGGCAAAGATTGATCAATGCATTGTGTTATTACTATTTTGGTATTTTCCCAAATAATCAAATCTATAGTACTAAAAAACCGAACACAAATTAAAAAAAAAATTCGTTGTAACCTCTTTCCCTCCCAAATACACACTGAAATGTACTAGCAAAGAAAAATGACAACCTCACTCATACGAGACATTGTTATCTCTGTTATATGCAAGATATCCACCCCTTTCAACAAGGAGTTTACTCCATCTACACTAAAAAAAACCTATTACACATATTTGAGAGCATTTATGTAATAAGATTTATTTAATTTTAACACATATACATTAGAACTCACTTTCAACACAATCAATCCAAGAACGATTCACCTAACCACCACACAACTAAGCAATAACAGGGAGAGTCTAAGATTGGAGTCCCACCACTATGTTGACTAGAGAAATATGCCTAAAACTTTATTAAAGGCACAACACAAGAAGTCTACTGCTAGGATTAAGGACAAAGGTGTTTATAGAAAGAGATAAATGAAGATAATCATTGACGATAATTTTTGTTAAGCAAGGATGGCGATGATTTTTTTTTAGCAAGGATGGCAATGGTTTTTGTTGAGTAAGGAGTAATTCCAAAAAAAAAGGAAAGCTTAGGATTTCATAGAAAAGAGAAAGAAAAATATAGAAACATGTAAAAAGAAATATCAACTAAGACACGTTCAAAACAATAAAACACCCTTAATGTCGTCCAAGCTAATGTATGCTCTTTAAAAAGTTATTGTTTTCCACCCAAGCCCTTCCATACACTATTTTAACTTTTTTTTTTAATTATTATTCTTTATGTCTGAGAGGTCGACGCTAATAAATATTATTTATTGTGTTGAGAATCCTTTTTTGTATTAGTCTTTTAACGTTTCAAAGACGAAAGTTAATAATTTTGAATTACTTTTTTATATTTTTTTTTAAAAGATTTTTTTGAACATTGGTTAAACTGACACAAATCTTAAATATTTTGAAACTAAAAATAGTGAGTCTTGTGTCAACTTAACCCATTCTAAAATTTTGCTTTTGATTGATATTATATTTTTACAACTAATACGAGGTATTTTTACTATATAAGAATTACTTAACCATTCAAATATTTTTACAATATAATAGTTAAATAATAATAATTTATTAATAACACTCAATAAATTAATTATATTTAATTTTAAATTAATTTTAATTATAATTTTATTTATTAAAAAACTATTTTATCAATCACATCTAATAAATCACTTACAAACTTTTATAAATTTTTCTTTTATTTCTCATTATTTTTCTCTTAATTCAAACAACTCAATTCTCCTCACATTTTCACTTCAAATAAACTAAATTCCACTCCATCTAAACCAAGCCTTAGAGTAATATGAGTGATATTCATTTATTTTTTAAAAATATATAATTACATTAAATTTAATTCATTTAATAAACATAGGAATGTATTTTATAATTTTATAAAAATAATTACATACTTGATTTACTTAATAATATTTTAATCGAATTAATATATTTTTATCATATAAATACTTACAAAATTTAACTTTAGTTTATTCCTGAGAATAAGTTGATATATATATATATATATATATATATATATATATATATATATATATATGTATTTATTTATAATTAATATGAAGCGTGTTACTTGCTGTTTGTTTTTTCTCTGAAGTAAGATAAGGTTTTGGAGCAATTTTATGTTTTGTTATGCGCTTTTGCTATCAACAACACTCCAAAACCTTCACTCAGTGAATTGATATCTTGTCTTTTTCACGCCATCTATCGTCCATAATAATACAAACTATTTTCCAAACTTTTCAAGGGCAAACGGTGAACTGCACTCTGCCATTTATGTATGCCTTAGAAATTGTGGGTCATCCCCACTATTGGGATTCAGCTCAATTTGTTTGCATTTGCTTATACTGTGCATTTTGTCTTGGGAATTTAAAAAAAAAAAGTTTGGATGAGTATAAGGTGTTTGAAGTTTTGCGTGACTAAAACAAGTTTCTAGACTCACCAACAAGATTTTTATGCCAATAATATCTAAAACTCAAATTCACACCTTAATGGAATTTCAGGGAAGTCCAATCTTTATTGGTTATTCTTTTTATCGTGGGTAAGTGCTGTTGAAACACCAATTAATAGCCTTACCTCCCATTATCGTGTTGGACCAATATTCAAATTCACCATCAAGCTATTTGAATGACCTTCAATCATCCTTAGATTTCTGGCTTGATCACCATTTGTAGCCACTACAGAACAAGATTAACAATTTTACAAGAAATATATAATATATATATTAAATCATTTCCAGAGATAAACAAGCTGGACTCAGGTCCAGAACTTACTAATTTTCCACATAAGTTCATCACCGCCCCCACAAAAGTCAAGAAAATTTGAATATGAATGTAGTAAAATGGATGTGAAATACTTCCAATTGCTACAAGAATCAACCATACACGTAACTTTGTTTATCTCCTTTTTATGCCATTATGCATTACTTTTAATCAGACAAGTTCTTGAGTTGTTCGTGCTTTTAATAACAAAATAGTAATCTTTATTTTTGTTTTTGAACATGTCAGATATGGTTGACAACGGGCGTTGTCAAATTCAGCAAAATTTTGGCATTAATTCAATCTGCTGACACAGAGTTACCCATAATAACCGTGTCTTGGTTTAAGCATAGTGAGAAATATATCTATATATACAACTTGCTTTTATAGATTAATGCTTTTGAGAGAACATCAACTACTAATTCAAATATCCTTCCATCATAATACTCATGCCATTAACACAAACAACCTTCCATTTTGGTCATCATAAATAGAAAACCAATCATCTGTTACATATTAGTAAGAGAATTGTTAACGATATTTATTAATGTATAACTACTCTTATGATGAGCTCCTTCATAATGATAGCTAGTGATTCATTTCATTAGAGTTATGTGGTTGAAAGGTCATTATGAAAGTTCACTTTTTTGTTGTGCTTGTACCTGTAAGTATAACGAAAACAGAGGGATCAAACATTTTAAGTTCTTTGTCTATTTGCAATTTAAAATGCTATCAGTTTGTAATTAAGGGAAATTAAGACTGAGAGCCATTAAGATTGGAGCCAAAAAAGTTAAGGTTGGAGCCAAGAGCAGATAGTACTTGAAATTTATTAAATGAAGATTGATGGTGTTTGGCTATATAATGCTATATACAAACAAGAAGGATTCATAATTAGCAGATAGCAAATAATATACATGTCAGATAACTTTTATGAAGATTGCTTCCTAACAACTGATTTATGAAGATAGCTGGCTGCAATTGATGTTATTAATTGAAACATCGCCATTAAAACCTCTTATAGTATTGGTTGCACCAAACATGTTAATATAGCCAAGATAATGAACCTAATAACAGTACAGTTGTTGATGGATATCAATTAAAAATGCAGTGGATAGTTGAAGTACATTATGAATGAGTTGAGCACTTTATGTTGATAGCAACTAGCAGAAGCTAGTAAACCTGAAACATCAATACCTTGAACACTAATGTTTCTTGTAAGTTCAATTTAGATAGGACATAACAGACCTTTAAGGAAAGATCTAAATTAATGTCTCATTCTTTCATCTTCTTTAATATGCAACTTCTGATTAAACTTTGGTTAGCATGTTGCAGCTTGAAATATTATCAGGGCTAAATCAAGTGACGATAGGCTGAAAAATTTGTTGCCTTTCTTGGTTACTTCATTATCTTGCATTAGCAGCTGTAGACAATTTCTCCTTTTGACAATTTAATTTATTCACTAAGCAAATTTAGCATTTACTCTTTTGTCGGGTACATGTTAGGTATTCTATGAGTCTAGGCTTATATAAAGTAAAAATGAGAAAGTTAAGAATATATAAAAAAACCTATAAATTTAATATTTTAAGATTTTTGAACGAAAATAGTATCATTTTCTTATATAGGTACAATTCATTTTTCATTATATTTGAATCTCTCTAGTATTGACTGAATGAGATAAATATAAGTTAGAGTCATTTTTGAACATATGAATATCCTTTACCATAACAAGTTTGTCTTCTTTTTTACTTTTTCATCCAAATCAAGTTTCTATGGGAAGGTTTTGCATATGATTGCACGAGGAACCAAGTCAACGAACGATAACAAGTGAAATGAGGTGTTGTTTAGTATAATATCGACAATCAAGAAACCTATGTACTATGTAATGCATGTAGAGTAGATTGTGTAGCTTTAAATTAAAAGGCAATAATTAAGACAACATTTGAAAGAGTAACATGGCTTGCTTGTTGTTGCATACAAAACCAGGTTTTTCTCCAGTTGTGAACGTTGAAACTAATTTGTTTTTACATGGGCTCTGAAGCTGGTCCATGATGATGATGATCCTAAACCATCATGCTTTTTTGTTTCCCATAGCTGATTCCAAAGAACACATCACTATGATCTAGCGGGTCACCAAAAACATGCTCCACACTGGCCACACACGAAAAAGAAAGTGTAGGTTATTCATTAATGGCAACAGAGTATGACCATGTTTCTAAACCAATCCATGACCATGCATGTGGTATACTGCTTCACAGTGAAGATGTAATGCCGACCTTTAACTTTTAGCTCCAGTAATTAAAAAAGAGAAACAGTGACATGTTAGAATTGAAGTTTCTTATTCAAAGTGCACTTTATTAGGTAGAGGAAATTTACTATATATGCATTTTTTTATCACACTTTTTAAGTTTTATTGAAAATAAGAAATATCTAGTGAGATTCATTGAATAAAAACTGAAATTATAATTTTTTGCGAATAAAGATGGATTGAAAATATATTACTATTTTTTTTCCTACCATAAAAATGTCTTGCTTGTGTAAATGGAAACAAGACAAGAAAAAAATACATAAAATATAAACAGATAGAGTAAACAGTGGAAGTCATGATGTTAGATTGAACCAGAATTATACAGCTTCCGTAAGCAAATGCGTTGCATGTGGATGAAATTCTATAATATAACCACTTTTTGTTGTTGTGTCTAATTACAATGACGTAGTTGTACCTTAAAAGCTACAACTCTGAGTAGAACAGCTTCTTTTCTTTTCTCATAAATTATATTACTGAATACTCATATTTTTCCTTTTATCTATAAGGATTCAGCATGTATACGAAAACATGTTAGGTATTACAGAGAAGGTAAAATCACAGATTATGTCATTATACTTCAACGTTATGCCAAAACCAGTGGCCATATTCATAATAAAAATAACATGAATTGAAAGATGCATCTATTAGGTTTCATGTAAGATAAAGACACATGTTACCATCTTGCTTGCGACAAATCTACAGCACACATAGTGATGAGTGTTTAACTGATGGGTCTTGGAATCAGAAAGAAATTTTGGGTGACCCTATAAGTTTGGTTGATAAGGACTCTCAAACGCAAAAGATGGGCCAATATGTGGAAATTTATGAAAGATTCCCCACCTGTAGTCTTGTGAAGGTGCATGAGGGCAACCCATTGCAACAAATTATGATGGAACTTTTGACAAAAAAAAAGGATGATCATGGAAGAAATGGGTATGCCAATAGTAAGAAAAGTTCAGTTTTTATGTAGATTTATTTTTTTATAAAATAAAAAAAAGTTTAGGCCGATCTCCATGTATTATTTTGCGTACAAAGAAACCCTTTTATGCTTATATACCGAACACCTAAGTTTTGGCATGTAATGTGAAGATAACTTCTTTGATTGTGTGAATTAATTTACAATTTGCCTTTAACCAAACAATGGCTCACAAAATCAGCATGAAATAAGAGGGTTTTGTTTTTTTGAAAGAAAAGAAGCTGAACTGCATCAAAGTGAAGATGTTGATGTGGTGACTAAGTTTGAAAGATTAAGCCAGACAAGGAAGTGGATAATAATTATGGGGCCAGATGTGAGCATTCAAAAGGAGGGAGACATGGTGGTTCATGTGATGTGAGGTGAGAACAACCTCATGATTATTGAATTAGATGCTAGAATATATGTATCAAGATTAACTCACTTTAATCTTGTAGTCAGTGTAAGAGTTTCAAAAGGCATTGTATATATGGAAGGAACTTTCAACAATACAATGAAACTTTAGTCATATTCTAATGGATAAATTAATTTTGTGGAATCACTTTATGATGTGAAAGTCACTCCATGAAACTCATGAACGATGAATGGTTGTTGAATAATGCTTTGGTTTCTTGACTGGTTGATTAGGGGTATGAGTTTTGTTGGTTTGTCTTTGTAATTTTCTTGTATTCCTATTTGATTCCTAATCATGCTGTCTGCAACATGCTTGTTGCTTCCTCGGATCAAATGTTTTGAAACCATGGATTTGAGATTGAATTATTGCATAGATTTTTGTATAGGTATATTGTTGAAACCCGATCTAACTATCTATCTAAGCAAAAAGGTTGTTGACAAATGAGTCATGTTATTGCTATAATTGACATGTGATGATTGTGAAGTGACACTATGTGCTTTATGCTCTTTCAGGAAAAGTTGGAGTTAGTATTAGCCATTGTTCATTGTTACTGACTTCAATGCTAAGCAAGTGATTGTTTACAAACTAAGGGAGTTAAAAACAATAAGAGAGAAATCATTGACTTCAACTTTATGTACACTTTATAAAGTTTTGATACACTTTTTGTTTTATTATTTTGAAATCTAAATTTCATAGAGTGTACAAACAATGGCTCAGAAAAACTTGTAGTTGGTTCACATTGAAAATTTATGACACCGGAGCAAACTCAAATACTCAAATTATGAAAAACAGTGTTCACAAAAAATATGAGACCACCAAGTTGCAAATCTCTCTTGGTGTCTGTCTAAACCGTGATTGTGATGTTAAAAACTTCAAATTAAAAAGTGATTCGTCTTCCTACTATTTTTCCCTTTTGGAACCTAAATGATTGCACCTCTAATGTAACTATAAATAGACAGCGTGTTCGAATTTGTGGTTTTTGTTAAAATTTTCACATCAAATTCAATGCAGAAACAATTTTGATAAAGGACATCAACACAATTGAAATACAGAATTAGACCCATTTTCTGCATATACTTATTTTTCTTTGATTTTTTCTTCACTGTTATTTTTTTTTTCTCTTTCGATTTTTTTCCTTCTTAATAAGTAAATAGATTAAAAAATTAATATCAAAATGAAAAATATTTTTTCAGGAAAAGGCTTTAACATATTAAAACCACAAAGTATCTATTATGTTAGAAATTTCATGTGTTTTCACTTCTTACCAACTTAATTAATATTTGTTACCTTGTCTCTTTCATAAACAGTTTGTTCCCTACTTCTCTTAACACACAGTTGATAAGTGTAAAATGACATCCCTAATAATTCTTTAATAAAAAAATACCAATCTAATCAATAAATTGTACGATATTCGTAATTATATATATATATATATATATATATATATATATATATATAAACATTAAATTATTTAAATATTGTAGATAAGTGATTTAACTGCAAATATTTACGTACATTTTAACTGTAAATTATTTATACATTTCTATCATATATTTAACTTAGATACTTGATGAAAACCATTGAGAGGGACATTTTTGTTAATATGAACAATACCAACTTCCGATAGATTTAAACAGTGATGAGAAAATGCACATTACGAGGAACTCAAGGCAATTGCTTCCTGTACCCCACATTTGCTTCATGCATCCATCAGAATATGTAAATGAACATTTATACCCTTATTAATGAAGATAAAAGGGGTTAGTATATTCTGGAAAATGTTTTCAATAAGAGACTGGGTTGTGAAGGTGTAAAATGCCTTATGAAAAATGTTTTTCATTAGAGGTTTTTATCTTACGAAAAACATTTTTCGTAAGAGGTTTTTATCTTACGAAAAACATTTTTCGAAAGAGGTTTTCGTCTTTTGAAAAATGTTTTTCGTAAGAGATTTTTGCCTTATGGAAAACATTTTTCGTAAGAGTTTTTTTGTATTATGGATAATTTTTTTCGTAAGAGATTTTTGTATTATGGAAAACTTTTTTTGTAAGAGGTTTTTGTATTATAGAAAATATTTTCCGTAAGAGATTTTTGTATTATGGAAAACATTTTTCAAAAAAGAGATGTGAAGACGAGTGCTTACGAAAAACGTTTTCCATAGAAGGTGATACGGAAAATGTTTTCCGTAACCACTCATCTTCACACTTTCTCTTATGAAAAATGTTTTCCATAATACAAAAATCTTTCACGGAAAATGTTTTTCGTAAGACATTTCACACACCCCACAACCCATTTTGGAATTTGTTTTCCGAAATTCATTTTCAGGATACAAATACTTAACAATCTTATTTACCCACTTTGTACCCCTTACGTAATGCGAAAACAGAAGCCAAACCTTCCACTTATGATGATGTTGCCGGAGAAACTTTCTTTGCAACACCCACCACCGCAATCGTCAGAGAATGTCCACACCACTTACCAGCAACCTAGTACACCACTCTCCTTTTGAATATTCTAACAAAGATGTTTCTGTGTTACGATATTTTGATGGGATGCAGGAAGCAAATGTGGGAGGGCAGGAAGCAATTGTCGAAACTTAATCCAACTATAAGCTCCATATTCAAGCTGGCCCAAACCGAAACCCAAGTATTTGATCAAGGGCTTTTGCCCCCTGCACCCCCACAATTCTCACACAATTTAATTATCACTCGATTAAAACTTACAGATAAAAGAAATACAAATTTAAACATTAGAATAAATATTCACTAACAGAAGAGGATATTCTTTTGATTTTAAGAAAACAAGACAAAAGCCACACCTATCTTCATTTTTAATCATTTAACAACGTAATTTTTTTCAGATAGCGCATAAAATTTAAACTCTAAACATGCTGACCATAAAAGGTATACTGTGTATTTTGAAACAAAATACATTTCATACAAAGAAAATTGTCGATAATTTTAAAGACCAAAACAGCCCTTTTTAAAAGTTTGATTAAAAATATTAACTTTAGGTGAAGTTGTTACGTAGTATGGGTATGCATGGGTACTGTTTAGCATGTATATAATGCAATGTTCTCTCAAGTGCAGGTACTCTGTTTTTACATTCCTTACGGAAGTCAAACTAATCTGAAGCGTGAATAGAATCCAATAGAAAGACTCAATCAAAATATAATTCCTGCATGACCCAATTAGCTTTGAATTAACCCACAAAAATATGAGTAATGGACTTTCTAAATTGAAAAATATGAGTAATGGACTTTCACATATTTTTGTACAACACAAACTGTATGGAAAGAACGAAGAAAGGTTGAGCGTAGTTAAACAAAGGTAGCACAATTATATATTGTTAGTGATGCAGATCAATTACCTCTATTTGAAATTCAAGGTCAAAGCAACCCATAACAACAAATATCTCACCATCATCTGTAGAAAATAAATCATTTTCAAAAGGGACATCTGGTGGTTCAAAAGATTATTTCAGAACTTTTCAAATTCTACTTATTGCCAATACCATAAATTTTTTAAATGGAATTCAAAAATAAAACAACTTGAATTCACACAAGTATACAACAGCCACTGCGAAACTCAAGGATGCTCCGGCTGTGAAGCTTGTCTGAGGAAATTTCTGAAAATAACCATTTATCAAGTAATGATATATAAATTCTTGAAGTAATTCTCATGTTAGGCAATACAATCAGATTCACCAGACTTAACAACGGAATATAAAGTAAACAAAAGTACACAATTAATGCAAACAACAAGCAGGATTATGACGAATTGAACATTAAAGCCTACAAAACGAAAGACAAAAATTAGTAAGAAAATAAGCTAATTAGAGAAACAAAACAAAAAATAAGGCACTAGCAAAAGCTCCCATGTTAGGACCACATGAAGGGAGTCAGATTCAAAAAACTAGTTCATTAGATATGAGTTTTAAAGGCTTAAGTATACTTCAAGCCTTTATTCTACTACTTAATATGAATTTCCAAACATTGTCATCCTCTTTTAAGCATCAATGTCAATAACGAGTTTCACTCTATCAACAGTGACTCGTGTGATGGAAATCCAATTGGAGATGAAGTCAACTTATATTCTATAAATAAGACAAATCTTACGTATTAAGCTAATTCTGCAGAGTTGAATTAAAGTTAACTTCTTAATATGATATCAAAATCTATCTTAACAAGATTTGTCGAACTTATTATACCATTTGTTATCGATTTGTGTTAGAGATCTGAGATTAATTTATATATAAAGGGATGTCAACCTCACCTTAGTAAAACCGATAAAAATTCACTTCTTAATACATTGATAATAGTAACCCTTTCTTTTGAAAGCTTCACTCACCGATTTGCATGGTTATCAAATTGATCTGAACATGCTGCTTCGTCTAAGAACAGTTCCCCTGTCTGATTCAGCTGTTGCTCAAAATAGGTGATACACAGAACCAATATTAAACCAGCGTAACCTGTTTCAGATAGGTAAAATCAATAAATAACCATTTTAATTTTTTTTCTTAAAAAAAATCAACCTAGAATATTAGTTATTTTATTTTTTTATTCTACATAATTAATAAATATTATTGAAAGTTTCAAATTAAGTACGATACTCGTTTTATTTACACTTTTACACATTTCAAATATTAAGAACCTATATATGTTTTATTTTAGATTTTAACATCATAAAATTCAGATTTATATATTTTTAATGTTATTTTATATATTTGGTTGGATCCCAGTTCAACAACGAACGAACAATTGAATTTTAAACTAGTACCTAGATCAGTTTAATGACCGTTCAGTTTAAAAAATATTGCTGTTTATTAGTATTCGGTTTCTTGCACCTTAATTTATCCAATAGGTAGCCATTTTCGTAGTTCAACTCTCTACAAGAGTACCAATTTTTAGGACTTGAGCATGAGGGGAGAGGAGAGTCCAATCCAAAAAATCAGTCCAATATGTGGAAAAAGCCTCAAAACTTAAGCATCACAGCAAGATGTTTATTCTACTCAATTTATACTCCATCAAGTATTTTAGCCAAGCAATATAATGTATTATCTCTAAAACACTATTTCTGCACTAAATAATATACACAAAAGAAAAATTATCATAGTTTAGTAATTAGCTGATAAATGTCAACAACGTATCATCATAATAGGAAAGTATATAATGGTCTTAACTAACTACAAAAGACAGGCACCCTGAATTTACCACTCATTCCCTCAATCAATTTAGGAATTTTTCTTTTCAAGTATTTGGCACTAAAACTCATTCAGCACCAAATCATCATGTTGCCCCAAGACACCGTCCATCAACCCGATTAGCTTGCTCAATGTTGTAGGACCAGTCCCTTGCTACCAAAACACTTCCATAATTACTTAAAGAACCCTCCTTTGTCCTTAAATAAACAGATATACAGACATAAGAACGTGAAAGTTCAATCTTGAAAAAGATGCACATGACTTTACTTAGTGCTCAGGGACTTCGGATAGATAACAGACAAAATTCTCCTGAACAATGTTTCATGATTGCCATCAGATTTTACTCCCTAGTTATTCCTTAAATCTTCCACAATTTTGATTTTCATTGTAATGGACAAAACTGCAAGCCATTCAAGAGTACAATTAGAATGACATAGTTTAGGTAGACAATCTCATGTTACTCAACAACAAACTGTCAGAATTTGGTCAAACACTATCATGATGAATTATATTAAGGTAACATCCCAGATGCCAGAAGTACTGCTGGCACCAACACCATCTCTAATAGTTTACAGACAAAATTCTTTTAGAATTTAAAGCAAGCAGAACATATCTCATAGCTATTCTATTAGCAGAAAACCGTTGGTACAGTGGTACTTGGAATCCACAAACAAGAAACAAAGATAAAGACTTGGTTTACACTCCTTGTACTTGTAATGGTTTAACTCCCATTGAGAAAGCAACAAAATGTGTAGAAAACAAGTAAAAAATAACATATAAGTATCGGATTGGAATGTCATTACCTCTTCAATAAGACACTACGCCACTTGCTATGTTCAATAAAAGTAAGTTCTCAGCATAATAACCAGAATAAACAAACTCTGCATCTACTTCAATCTGAAGATCCGTAAAACTTTTCCTCTCTATGTCCAGCGAATACAGGCATCTCCTTCCTGCCACATCCAGGAGCAGCAACACCTCTCCACTGCATGTAACACACAAACCCATCGGTGGAATTTCCACGTCAGTGAGCATCATCCCCAAAGACGGCGCTTCCAAACAAAATCCGCTCATAACAAAAGAGAAGACCTTGTTCCAAGACTCCACCTCACCATATTCTTTCATCACCCAAATGTCACAGGAGCATGGAGAACCCTCACCCACATGGTACACAGTAAGAGGCTTCCCACTGCCACCTCCAACAACCTTAATCATAACTGCATCCGAAGAGGAGCGAGCCAAGCCCTCTGGCAGCATAACCTCACCAAACATCTCACTCTCGAAGTTAAAGGACAAAACAAAATTGTACCAACCACCAATGACGCAGCGTTTGGCAACCCAGTGAAGAAGCCCATCGTGAAATCCATGGGGAGAATCTCCAGCAAGGTAGCAGACAGGAGCAATGCCATGATGAAGGGTCCTCCAAGACCCAGTTGCAAGAGAGAAAACCTCAACATGAGGAGCAGAAAGGCCGAACCTTTCATCATCCACCATGCAAGAAAGTCTGACCACCTTGTAATCACATTTAGTGGGATCAAAGCCTAAGGCAACGTTGGATGTGTAGTAGCAAGGGTAGTCGAGGGGTGTGGGGAGGATGACATATCGTCGAATACACGGGTTGCAGACGATGACACGTTGGCATCGGTCATCGTAGGCGACGCAAACGAGGCCGTTACAGAAGGAAAGGACGGGGCAATCGAGGTGGGGAAAGCACGGGAGGTAAAGGGTGGTGGAGGGGTGGGGGTGGCGGTGGGGGAGGAGGAAGCGGTTGGTGAAGTGAAGGAGGAGAAAGGAGGGGGAGTGACGGTGGTGGAGAGAGATGAAGGATGGTTGGGTGATGAGAGAGTGCCATGACTTGCAGACGGTGGTGAATCGGAGAAGGGTCTTCGGCGGAAGTCTGCGAAGGATTTCCAAAAGGACTTCATAGGGGAAGAAGACGGTGTCAGACATTGAATTTTGAATCTACAATTAAACTATGAAATGGTGCTGAATTTAATTGACCATGGGAATATTGAAACGGCCAAAATTACATACTATTTTCTCATCATACAAGTTTTAAATGGTTTCGTATACTGTATGACTGTAATAAACGGTTAATATATTTATATCATGTTTTAATTATTATTATTATCATATCCTTCTTACTCAAGATATTTAGATTTTAATTTTAAAAGTTCCCTATACATTTTCAGTGTTATAATATAATAACTAACTTTTCTGGACTTAAAATAGAATTGTGTTTAATATGTTTATTCGTGTCATAGAAAACTAGATTCTTGGATAGGCTAATATATAGTAGATTTATTATCAACAAATATTCCACTATTCCACTGGTTTCTTGTGTTATTCTTATGTTCTAGTTTCATTTCTCAGTGTTTCTAACCATAAGCTTTAACATGCCACTTTTGTTATCACAATATATTTAGCTTCACATGAAAGAGAAAAGAGTGTTACAACATTTTACTTTTCATAACACCAAAAATGGATGAATTCATGTACTTGTTAACCAAAAGTGTTTTTCTTTTTAATTTGTTTTCACACCAATCTAAATCTAAATTAGACCATACCTTCAAAACACTTCAATTTTAACTTTATTCTAATCTATTTTTTTAAGAAAAAATAAGCTAAGATTAAGTGTACATTTCAAATATTTTAGGATATGCTTAGCTGCAACCATATGAGGTAATATAGGATCATTTATAAATATGCTAATTAAATCCAATAGCTAATGTCAGACCTATTGTTGCAAAGATACCTTGAGGGATCCAACTATATGCTTGAACAAGGTTACATCTACTATCTTTTCATTCAACTCTTCAATCAGTTTCAAATTCATCATGACTGGTACAGGTGCTGAATTACAGTTCATTATATTGAACTTTTTTAAGACTTCATATGCATACTTCTTCTCATGCAACAATACTCCATAAGACGTTTGTACAAATTCTAGATCAAAGAAATAACTAAGAGTCCCAAGATCACTCATCTTAAATGCTACCTTCATTCCAATCTTGAATTGTTAATTTCACTCAGCATATCTTTTGTTATAATCAAATTATCTACATAGAGACATACAATAAGCAAATTTTGATATTGTGTTTTCTTTATATATACTCCAAATTCAACAGTACATTTCATAAAACCTTACTTCTACAAAAAATGTGTCAATTAACTTTTTCCAAGCCAAAGGAGCTTGCTTAAGCCCATACAAATGTAAACATGTTGTTCTCTTCCAGATTTCCCAAAACCTGGTGGTTGCAACACATACAATTCTTTTTCTAGAGGGCCATTGAGAAAAGTTGACTTGACATCAAGCTAATATATAGACCTGTTTATCCAACTAGTAACAACAACAACTAATCTCACAGTTTCCAACCTTGTAACAGGGGCAAAAACATATGTATAATTAATTCCCTGTTTTTAAAGGAAGCCTTTAACAACCAAGCTGGCTTTTATGTTTAGCGATTGTGCCATCAGGTATGTACTCAACTTTAAACACTCATTTCACATTTAACGAGATCCACCAGCTCCGAAGTTCTGTTTTCCTCAATTGCCTCCAATTCCTCCACCATAACATCCTTCACTTCTATAATGTTAATAGCTTGCTTCCAACTTACTGATTCAAAATTAGCAAGAAAAGTCAGATGCACCAGTTCTCCACTGTCAGCAACAATATTATCACAAAACAATTCATGATCCACAAGTCTAGATATTCTAAAAATAGGAAATTCAGTGGTATTATTTCTACGAATTTTAACTCTTTCTTCCAGAAAACAAGGAACATGAGTTTGAGATTTACTTACCTAATTCCATGATGCAGCTTCATCTACAATTACATCCATGTTGATAAGCATATGTTGCTTCACTAGACTATACATTTTATAGGCACCAGTTGGATGATATCCAACTAATATAAGAGTTTCACTCTTCTCATCCAACTAATATAAGAGTTTCACTCTTCTCATCCAACTAATATAAGAGTTTCACTCTTCTTATCCAACTTTCTCCTTTTGTCATCAGGAATATGTCTATAACACAAAGATTCAAAGATCCGAAAGTGATGCACCATTGGTTTATCTCCAGGCCAAGCTTCCTCAGGAGTGACAAATTTTAGTCTCTTTGTAAGTCATTTATTAACACATCCACTGCAATAGTTGCTACTTCACCCAAAAACAATAAGGCAACCCTTTTTCTTTAAGCATACATCTAGTCATATCCAATAAAGTTTTATTCCTCCTTTTAGCTAAACCATCATGTTGAGGTGTGTAGGGAGCTCTTATCTCATATTCAATTCCCTTTGCAACACAATATTCATGAAAGTGTTTTGAATTAAATTCTAATCTACCATCAATTCTGAGTATGTTTAATTTCCACTCGAATTGTCTTTCTACACAGGTGCACCATTTCACAAATAAAGAAAAAACTTCCTTCTTCTTTTTCAGTAGATATAGCCAGATTTTTCTAGTGAATTCATCAACAAAGGTTAAGAAATATTTGTTACCTCCAAGAGATGAAACATCAAATGGTCCACACACATCTGAATGGATAACACCGAGATGATTTTTAGCCCTTTGAGGTGCAACAGTTTGAACATTTTCTTGGGTTGCTTTCATATCACACAACCTTCACAAGTATTTTGTAGACAATGTATTGAAGGCAATCCACATATTATTTTCTTACTGCTAAGCATATTTAAGCTTTTGAAATTCAAATGCCCAAACTTATAATGTCATAACCAGCTTGTTTCTTCAACATTAAAAATTGACATATCGTAGTAGCATCAAGATTTATCTTGAAGGTCTTGTTCTTGGATAGAAATGCTTTGAGTAACAGTCATTGCTTAGAATCATAAACCTCAGTATGATTATGTTGCATGATCATGGTGTAACCTTTTTCAAGTAACTGCCAAGACTCAACAAGTTATTCTTTATAGAACATACAATATATCACACATATAAGTTCTTTTTCAATCCTTTCTTGTAATCAATACCTTGTCAATCCCTTCAGCTGAAATAGTGTTATTATTAGCAAATCTCGCATTACTCTTAACACTTGAATCATGATCTATCAACCAATCTCTATTTCCAGTCATGTGATTGGAACATCCAAAATCAAGATAGCAAGAAGGACTTTCTTCATCACAGTTTGTGGTTACCATCAGCAACACTTGTTTTGAATCAGAACTTTCATCATCTTGCATCAGGTATGCCTCATCATTCTTCTTACCTCTCTTGTTTGTATTGTTGTCCTACTAACACTCATAAGAATAATGGCCAAATTTGTCACAGTTGTAACATTGCACCTTCGTTTTGTCAAAATTCCTTCTTCCTCTGCCTTGGTACTGATTTCCTTCTCTGTAGATATGGTTATCTTTATGCTCAGAGTCGTTGTCATCATTATCTTGAGAATTTGAATTTTTATTTCTACCACCACTTCTACCTCCTCTTGATTTTTTACTTAGTCTACCATGACTTTTATTCTTGTTTTGGCTAGTTCTAGCTTGAAGGCTTCTTCAACAATCTTTTCATAATTCTTTCTCTTAAACACTCACTCCTCATGTGTCTCCAAAGAATTTTGTAATTTTTCAAGAGTCATTTTCTCAAGATCTCTTTATTCTTCAATTGCAATCATAATATAATTGAATTGAGAAGTTAGTGTTCGAAGTATCGTTTCAACAACCTTGCAACATCGAAAGTCTCGTTACATACCTACATTGAATTCAATAAAACATTAAGTATACTAAAATGATTTCTTCACCATTCATTAAAATTAGTTCATATTGTCTTTTAAGTGACAATAGTTTCGCCTTTTTTGTTTCTCCTGGATTATCATACACTTATTTTGAAGTTGGGATTAGTAATCACTATGAAGATTTCTCCAAACTTATTAATTATTATATAACATTTGAATATGTTACATATGACTTGTTGATTCAAACAAAATTTAACCAACAACTATATTGATTTAATCAAATGTTTGAATTGGTTTAATCAAAATGTTTTGCTCTAGTAAAAAGCACTACCACCAATCGAACCCAGAGTCAAAAGAGCATAAATCTAAGTAAGCATCAACATAAACACTACTAATGGATCTGAAAATCAAAACAAACTAGCAATAAAAAACAAATGCCCAAAAAATCTCATCTTACACTAACCCATACATTCATTCATAATCTTAATAGAAGAAGGAGAAAATGTATATAAGAGATCGAAACCACAAAACAAAAATAAATGTTTATTGTTCCTTTTTTTTCGATACGAATGGAAGATTATCATCAACTGATCTGGAAGATGCTACAAAAAAGAAAAACAACAAGAATAAAAAAAATGAAAAGCTTAAGAAAAAGACGAAAAACGCGGACAAGATGAAGAGAGCATAAAATAAAATGAGGATATTGAAAAAGAAAATAACAAAAAAATAAAAGGTAAATATCGAAGAAAACGTACCACGTGAAAAATAAAACAACTTTTAATTCAAATAAAATATAGAAATAGTGTACATCACGTGATAATGTATGTTTATCAACACTCTAATTTAAAAACCATAAATAATTATATAATTATAATATAGTAGATTATGCTCATCACTATAATCCATAGGTAGTCCATTGAAAGTTGTGATTTATTGTGTACTTTGAAATGGATGGGATTGAAATTCAAAGAGATGTTTCTTGCTCTAAGGTTACTTTTATGGCATATCAATAATCATTCTGTACTGACTTTCGATATTTAATAATCACTCAGTTGTTTTTTTATATATAAAAGTGTTAAAATTAATCAATTATAATAATTTCCTATTTTTTATTCTTTTCAAGCAAGTATCTAAAAATCACTTATGTTTTTCAAGAATTTTTTAATAAAAGGTAGTGATAATAAAAATTGTAATTAACTTTTTCATAATTTAGAAATATACATTTTTATAGTGATTTTTAATTTTAATTTTATTTCAACTTTAATTTATTGTTTTTAAAAAAATAAATTTCTACAAAGTTTATTTTACAAATTACATATGCTGAGGATTATAATTGACGACGTGGGTACTAGGTGGTTTTTTTTTTTGGTTTAATTTAATACACAATTTCCATTTTTTTTATTATTACATGAAAAAAATTGGACATGATTTACAATTAATTATTTAAATATATTTAAATTTTAATTTGTAAATAATTTTTTAATATTATTTTTAATTTTATAAATTAATTACTCCGTGGTTAATCTTTCAATATTAATTCATATCATCCTTATTAAATTAAATAAAAAATATTTTTGTAAATTATTTTATTATTCAATTAATATGAATTTTTTCCTTCGATTATCTATTTTTTCCCTTTATTTCATTCTGTACCCATTAGTCATCTAAATTATTCCATGGAAACTAATTTGAAGTGAAGTTAAAAAAATGTCAAATATGATAGCAATATATTCCGTAGAACTAATTTGAGTGCTCAATTAAAATCTAAACACACTTCTCTACAAAAGTGAACATGGTTATACCACGCATCCGGGTGATGTGTGAAAACAAGATCGCAGTAATTTAAAAGGGCAAAGAAAATTGATGAGCTCAATAAACGATCACCACTAGGCAAAATTGTTCTATTAGTTAAAAACATCAACTCCACCAACACTAAAGATAACGCAACAGAAGAGAAACAAACAAACGTTAAAATATTCATGCCGACCAAAATTTTACAAAAGCATCAACAAAAACTTTCAAAGCAGCTAAAAGGGGGTTGCGTTCTCGCTTTGCGGAATTCTTAGCTGCTCCATCCCAGGACTCTCTGCAGTGAAAACCATAGAAAGGGCCAATTAGATTCGTAAACAACCAAATCAATTTCACTTCTATAATAAAATGGTGTTAAAATAGGCACATTATTTGAGATAAAATCAATTTATATATACTTACAGATATATTCTATCCACAGTTGTGCCGTTTCTCTGAGAGTGGCCACCAAGTTGACCATCAACTCTATGTTTATCAGCTTTTAGCAGGTCGCCATCTTCCTGCGATGGGTTACATGTCTTGCTGAGGTTATTGGTTTGAGTGCTTGTCTGTAAGAATACATTTAAAGGTTACATGGATATTTCCCCTCAAATAAGTATCAGAAAAGTAGTTACTAGCTATGGTTTATTATTTATGGGATCCAGGAGTCTTAATCTTTCCATAGAAAACGCAAACCAATTAATCCAGTTGCTGAAGATGAAAGAGAAAACACAAAATTGACACACACCAAGGAGTATCCAATTTTCTGTCTGCAAAACACAATTATACCAAAATTGTACACTCTAATCACCCCTACCCCAAACAGATAAGACACCGAATAACCGAAGACGACTGAAGTGCAATAAGTGTGACAAATTTAGAAATACCTTAACTCCATCTGCTTTCTTGCTTTGGTCGATGGTTATGGTATTTTTATGAGAGACTTCAACTTGAGAATCAGTGGGGTCTTCAAAATCATAATGTTCTTTGTGGGTAGAATGATTGGAGCTTTCTTCTGATATATCTCGTACATTCTCCTCCTTATCAAGCTCAGTGTTAGAGATGTTCTTTAATATTTGATTTCCAGGGGCATCCTCAAATTTCTCGTCCAATAAGTTCAAATTCTTTGAGGGCTCTATACCATTTAATTCAGACTTTTCCTCGCCTTGTCTGAGTTCCAACATTTTCATATCATTTTCTGGTGAATTACTTGAGTCCCTCAACCCTCCAGGACTTCTTATTCCATCAGTAGTCACGGAAGCAGAGCTTAGTGGAAATGTATCTACTATTAAGTCTTCTGTCGCAACATTCACTTTAGTCATTGGTGTTTTGGCAGCTGCCAACTCTGGTTCAACTTTCTGTTTGAGTGCAGAAGGATCACTTACCTGCATCTCAGGAATAGCAGTTTCATTTGATTCCTTATTTACCAGATTCACCTGGCTATCATTTAAAACATGCCCGTTGCCAACAATTTTGTACTCATTTCCAGCGCAACTTCCGTCAGAAACCGCAGCAGTTTTAACAGATTCATTGTTCGTAACACCTATGCGGCTAGCATTCGTGGTATGCCCTTGGTCAACTATTAGATGTTCAGCTCTAGTATCATTCCCATCAACAGCAACAACCGCTTCAATAGGCTCTTTGTTTGTCACGTCTATGTGGCCAACACTTATGACATGCCCTTTGTCAACCACCTGGTGCACAACTTCAGTATAAGGCCCATCAGAAACAGATATCATTTTTTTATTTGTATCCTGAAGCTTGTCAGGCTCACAATGATTTTCAATTGAAGACGCAGGCGGAAAAGGTTCGGGATCTCTTGCAATTGAACCCAGCGGATATTGTTCAAAAAATTGATCAGTGTTCAGTTCTTCTAAAGTGAACTTAGCAGGACCCAACACTCTATTTTCTTGAATTATATCACGTACAATCTCCCGTACTGTGTAGAAAGAGCCACCAACTTCTTTATGGGTAAGATTAAGCGATGGAAAGTTTCCATTGTTTGAATCTTGGTACCTGGACACAAGTAAAAAGATAGTAAATACATGTGATGCATTTAACAAATCATTAACAAAACGGTTCTCTAAAGTTTGACTTAAATTACAACTAAAAAGAATATTGGGGGCATACTAAATAGTTCAAGTATTCAACCTTTTAAGAATGTAATATAACAGTACCGGATGAGAAAATTAGAACTAGGTTGATATCAAATAACAGAAAGAATACATAAATACAAAAAAGGTCTCGTCTGTGAATAAAAGTTTACCAAAGAGGCATTTATTAAAGGTTTGTAAAAAAACCCATGCATCAGTTTTATTAGTAAAATGGAACAGGAAATAATTATCAATTTTGCGCTCCACGTTCAACAGGTACCCAAGAATAGATGTCCCAAAGTAATCATATCGGCATAAATAAAACATCAAATACCGATATAATAAGCAACACTATTGCTCTTGGATCACATTTGCACTGATGATAGGTTGATAATTACACAAGTAACTCAAATAATCAGTCAGCATTCAAAAGTTATATCAAGAAAGTGTCCATTCCTTAAAATAATGTCGTCAACAAAGTGTTTAACTGGGGTGAAACGGAGAGGAGGCAAGGGACTTCTATAAAGTATCACTGTTTGGAAGGTAGTAATTTAATTTTTGTTCCCCTCCAATCTTGGGGAATTTGGATGAGAGGGAAGCGGATCTATAACATTTGAAATGCAATGGCAAAATATATCTAATTATGTTTTGAAATCTAAAATGATACGGATATAAAAGTAAACTAATTTGTAAAACCTGTCCTCATCCCTTGTGAACCAAACAACATTAACCAGACAGAATGTTTAAATCAAAGGCATTCGTATCCCCTATCTTACATTAAAATATCTCTCTTCCTCTTAACCAAACAGATCATCAGAAAAGTAAACAGCAGGTAATTTGAATAGGATAGTAAATCTGGAGTGCAGTGAAAGTGTAAAAGTAAAATGCAATTACTTCTGTATAAAGGTTTCCACCATTGCCTTTCTTTCCTCCTTGGAACGCCGAATCCGAGTCTTTCTGCCTTCCGATTCATTATTCTTCGCAAGCGCAAACGTTTGCCCCAGACCACCCCTTACCGAATGTATCATGTTTGGCATCACTCGAGGAATCTCAACCTGCGTGTAGTAATAGCCAACTCAGAAACATTACATAACACTTGATAATCGGCTTAGAAATTGCATCACTATCCAAATTCAATTGCACTCGTACATAATAAGAAAAATATTTTAATATCACAAAAAGCTTCAATTACATGGGAAAAGTGAAGAGATAATGGGTAAGCGTAAAATAGCATGGAAGTAGTTGGGCCCGGTCTAGGTTCCCAGGCCCATAGCTATATTCACCCCGAAATTGGTGGAGATTAGGTTTGAAACGGAAGAGAATGAAATAGCGGTTTTGCGATAGCTTGGGGAACTTGTAAGAATAGAATGGTAATATGCAGTGAAGATAATTTGTGTTGAGGAAAAGATTGAGAACTAGAAAAAGGAGAAAAGAGAAAAATGGAGATTGGGGAAATGAAGAGAAATTGAGAAAGAGATAAGGAAGGGTACTGTAGTTGGGAAGAAGGGGGTTTTGAAATGAGGTGTGAAGGTAGTAAAACCCTCACTCAGCATCGCGACATAACATTCAAGAGGCGAACCGCATCGTATCAATATTCAATAATACGTCACGATAGCGATTGGTCCAAGTGTGGGCGCGGGAGACTATTTTTTTGTTTTTATTATTATTTGTAAGTTTCGCGTGCTCCTTTCCGGAACAACATTCCACGGAGAATAAATGAAGTATATTTTTGACAAAAGTATATAAATATATTTTTAATATGAATATATTCAAAATATAGTTTATTGATATCACTATGTTTTAATATTAAAATTTTATCAATTAAAAATATATTTGTTTAAATTTTTAATTTAAAGATTTGAGATTTAATGTGATTGAATTAGCATAGACAAAATTAACCTGTAGCTCGAATAAATTAAAACAATCTCACGTGAATTTGATTCATAACCTTTGTTTACAAAAGGAACTTTTGCACTCTAAATTTTCATATATTTGTCTTAACTGTTTTTTACCTGACAATGAATATTCGTTTTGTTATTTTTAACTACTTACCAAAGATATGCCATTAATTAGATGACACTCATTCATTTCGGCATATTTATAATGGATGATTTGGAGCATATGTGTTTATTTTACAAGTATGAAATATTGTTCATTTGTTTTTTTTTTTTATCTAAATTCGACTTTACAAGTAAGTTCTTTTTGTAAGTCTGTCCTTATACCAAATACTGATTCCTAGTTACACATGTAATCCAATTCTTGTCATTGTAAAATTACACATGTAATTACTATACATTTTAAATTCTAATTTTAAAGAAATTATGCGGCGACATAGTAGAAAATTGCATAAATTATCCAACATCTGGTTAAAATACGAAAATACAATTGAACTAGTGGTCCGAAGAAATAAACTCATTACATATTTATATGCCAAAGTAAAAATTATCTGCCTTTTCTTTTTCAATAATTATAACAATAACAACAAAATCAATAATAATACAACTATTCACGTAAAAACCAGCCATTATTCTACTCAAAATTGCCACTAATGTTTTACCAAATATACAATAATGAAAGAATACAAGTTTAAGCTAAATGAAGTGTAATTGATGAATGCATTTCTATAGACTATGAGTACACGTCGAAGGGGAACTACCTGTATCTTCTGTGCTGCTATAATTGACCATGAAAAAAGGCCGTGAAATTAATGAACAGCAGAAGATGGAACACTGCTTTGCTCTCTGTCTCGCCCTTTTATGAGACTGAGGGTTGAGTATACGTATTCAGTTAATGTAGAAAGAAACAATACTGTCCCTATGATATGATCTGTGCCAATGTTAGAATCAAAGCCTCTCCGATTAGCAAGACAATTTTCCCGACTGAAGCAAAAACGGGTTCACAAATTGTTGGGATATGTAAATTTCAAGTCTAAAAGATTTCTTATCGTCCAAGTGATTTCTGCTTGTAACCATGCTTCATTCTTTCAAATAATTTTTCTTTTGTTTTTCTTTTTTTATCCATTTTTAGCCTGTACCTTTCTTCCCTCTCCCTTTCATAAATCCCGTGCCAGTGTACCTCGCCTGTCAATGGCCACAACCACATGTCCCTTGGGTGATCACCATCATCTGCAGCCTCGGCTAGATCTTCGTCCATAGTCTTCAACAACGAAAAATTGAAGTATTTTGCCCACATAAAACCCTTCCGTTGTTCAATTGGGTGCTGCTCTTCCATAGAACCAGTGTTAGGATTTATGTATACCATCCTTCGTGCACTATGATAAGCCCATACATTGATGAGAAGTTCCAACACTCGACAGTAGCAGTGCTTAGTCTGCTTAGAAAGAACAAATGTAAGAAATCCAAATAATTTAAGAAACCTCAAAAGAAAATGCAAACAAATTACCTCAATCTCCGAAGACCCTAACAAGCACACGCCATGTTTACTGGAGTCTCTGTGCAGAGCATCGATGGAATCAACAAACATCCTGCATTCAATAGACAACATTTGAGGTTTCAAGTCACATTTAAATCAAGAAAGCACCTTTAATTAATCTACTGTTACGAAAGCTAATATCAATTAATTAATTACCGAGAGAACATTATGAACTCCAAGAAAGAAGGGGTTGGCATCACCCAGCTGTGCAGTGCTGACCAATAACTACCATCTTCAGGCATGGGGGGCAGTGCTTCAACATCATGGGGCAATGCATACATCTGGCGGAAGCCATCTTGAAAAACAGTTCTGATGCAATTAGAAGCATAATATCAGATGAGTTTGAAAGGCATTATAATATCCAAAGTCCAACTTTTAGAAACTCTGGTTTTGAACCTCCAAAAATATTTCTTTTAGAGCAAGTCTAATATTTTTCACATGGGCATCATGCCAAATTAAGCAACGTGATTCTAAACATTTTTATTTTGTAAGTAGTTCAAGTAAAACTAGATGCAACTTTCGGAAAGATCAGGGTTCGAGGGTGGATGCTTGAAATTCCTCACCAGCTGAAATACAGCAATGAACAAAATGAATATTATAATGTTATATTCCCCATTATATACCTGCAGTTGCCTCCATTTAAGATGTCACACATATACCAAAAAGAAATTGCATTGTTGTTTCCTATGATAGTCCGATCCATGTCCAAATGACCCCAAAAATACATTACATCTCCTCTAGAATTCTCTTGCATTCTCTGCTCCAGAACCTTTTCAGCTTTCCTTGACAATGCTACCTGCTTTGACAAAAATGTGTATTATCAATCAACTAATAATTTCAAAACCACCTTCTCATACATTGAAAAGTTTCATATATATATATATATATATATATATATATATATATATATATATATATGAAACAAAAAAGAAAAGAATACCCAATTTTCTCAAAAGAAAACTTAATACTTGCATCAATTGATGCATAACCTAAAAATAGAAGATATATTGATTTTGATAATTAACTTCAAGGCTAACTAATATATTCTGATACCTACTTAGCTTGGATCTTCATGAAAAAGGTTTATTACACTTCAAACCAGTAAATTTTTGCAAACAAAACAAAAGGAATACCTTCCTACCAGCAGCACGCCATGATTGAAACCCAATCCAAGGCCTCCTGTGAATGCTATCCACCCTATTTGCAATAGCAAACATTCCTCCCATTTCGCAGAGAATCTCCTGATAATATGTGTCATTCAAAAGAGGCAAACGACCAACTGAATCAACATCATCAGAACTTTGTCTCTGTCCTCTTCTAGACTGCAAGAAATAATATTTCGTTATCATCAGAAAAAGGGTCAATTTATTTCCAATAGATTTAAATAAGATTAACTCAACTAAACCTTTTCATAAAATTCAAACAAGTGGTCATCCCAAGGGAAATAGAGCAAAAATTATCAAAAAGATACATCAGATAACTTACACAGTCAATTTAATAGCATACTTGATGTTTTTTCTCTCAGTTCATAAAGGAAAAGAGGTTCAAATTCAAGAGAAGCACTCTAAATTTGAATATAAAGATAAACAGATCAAAATATCACATGAGCTTGAAAGAAATAAATAAAAAGAGGGAAAGAAAACAAAAGGCCAAAAGAGAACAAGAGATAAAATGTCTTCTATGGACAAAGATACTCACAAGGCTTAACCCGCGATAGAGAGAACCATGGTGCAAAAATGGCCACACTCCTGCACCATTGTATATTTCATAAATGCACACAGGTTGTCCAGTTCTCTCAAGCTCCCCTTCATCCCTCTCATTGACTTCAAACTTCAGTTTCTCAGATTTTCTAGCATTTCGATATATATTATCCCATACACCAACATCTTTCTCCATTCTCTCTTCAACCTACAACAGAAAGAAATGACTTTATGGAACCAGCTAGCCCTACATAAACTAATCATCAATTGCAAGCGGATGAAACAGAGACAGTCAAAACAGAAGATTACACCATACCTCTTCAGTTTCAAACATTTCATTCTCTTCAGATATTTCGATCTCTCTCAAAACATCCCAATCCAATTGGGTTAATTCATCTTCCTCTGAAACCTCTGTTCCATTCTCAACGATGCTAGTTGAATAATTGAGACCTGCCAACTCATGCTCAACAGCATAAACAACAGAAACTTTTCCATTGAGAAAACCACCATCCATATTTGACAAGTGAATGCCTAGGTTTATTTCATTCTGAAATAAATTCCATTCCCATGACCCCTGTTGAATCTGAGAAACAGGACTAGGCAGTAAAGCATCTGAGGGAAAACTGAGTACATTCTCCAGAAGCCTTGCATAGCCAGTTATGCAATCCAAAGATAATACATTTTTAGCAAGTCGCCTTCCAGATGATGCAATTGCTTGAGCAAATTTAGAAAGTCTTCCATTTGAAAGCAAAAGTGAAAAAGCGTTCATCAAAGCTTCAGGATTTTGTTTAGGAAAAAATATCCCATTTACTCCATCCACAATCTGCAAATTGAGAAAAGCTCAATTAAAATGAAGGAATTAGTTATGGTTTCAGAAATCAATGAATGATGAAAAGGAAGAACTATAACAAACTTACATATTTTTTTAACACTGGAAAATCAGGCGCAATAACTGGAATTTCAAAAGTCATTGCTCTGATTAATAATGGAGGAAAACCCTGCACCTCCTGAGCAGAACCATATAGGATAATATCAGCCATCAGTAACACACTATTCACATCACCATTCAAGCCATAATGCCTTACTGAACCTTGACGAAGTCCCAAACGTGAAGCAACTTCCTACATCAACAGCAAATAAATCAGTAAGCAATTCAAAGACAACACATTCAAGCTGAGATATTGATATGAATCTATTCGTGTCAGGTATTGTCACTGAGGATAAGTCAAACATAATAAAGCAGAGATTGGCACAAATATATTCCAAAGGCTCGTCTTCAAGAATTCTGTTTCTCTTTCTTCAAGTATCACTATTTCACTTCATCCCTAACATATTCTTTTCTAACCTGTCCGTTCTTTTACTGATATCCTGGCATACCTCCACCTGACCACTAAACAAATTTCCAACCTTTTGGACGAGCTTCCTCCAATAATATCATTTTTTACCACAGAAAAAAATACTAGAATAAAAAAACTGGTGTATTCTTCAGAAAAATTACATGGCTAAATCCAAGCTATTTTACAATACATATTCCAGGAAAAACCACAAATGAAATTTTAAATCACAGTGCTCCATTACGGTTCCATGTATTCTTTTATTAGACAGGTAAATTCCATTATAACATCAAAGAACATCAACCTCAACCTGTGCAAATGCTGTGAAGTAATTACCCATTAAAATCGAATTTGACAGCAAAGTAACTTCCTAAAAATAATTGCTTTTATAATTTTTTTTTTACATATATTCCTCCTGACAAGTGAAAGTCACAGAAGGTATATACTCAATTATTTGTCATTTAACTTCTTAGAAATGTCTTATGTTTTATCAGCATCAATCAACATAATATATGTAGGCCTTAAACTACCTGTAATGCGTCGTCCAAACCATCAGTAGAATTGCCACACAAGAAAACAAATTTAAATGACTCAATTCCATCATTCCTCCTTGCATATTTTGTCAGCAGAGGCCCTATGGAATGCATTGCAACAGCATAGTCCCAAGGTAGGTCATCATAGAAGACTGCACTCCCAACAACTAGAACCACCATATCATGTTTATCAAATCCACTATGTTCCCTCAGCTGATCCTTTGCATGGGTCTTACGATACCTCTCTGCAGCCCACACATCTACTGGTGATCCAGGAATCACAAAGAAGTTTCCAGTATCAAGCTCACTATATAACATCTGATGCAGGAAAACATAAAAAAATGAGCAACAGCTTCCAAACCTTTTATGGCAAGCCTAATGGAGAATAGATTCTATCGTTCTAATACTGTTGTATCTTTGGGCATATGTTACAGCATCTTTACCGGATAAGTAAAATCTGGAAACACAACAACACTGGCTCTGCCAAAAGCCCTTCTCCAATGAGAAACAAGATGCTCCCAACCCATTTGCTCATAGACTGGAAGGCGACTTGCAAGGCTATCTTCTTGAATAATCCATATCAATGGTATTGAACAAAAAGGCTCCTGCATAAGGCTGCACAAATATAAAACTCACTAATCACAGCATCTAAAACTCCAAATAAGATGCATCTCCTACAAGAAAAGAGAAAGTATGTAAAGATGCCAAAAGCTCACAGCCTGAATGTTAAAATTCAGATTATCGGATTCTGTGTAAACAGAAATTAACCTTCCACGATAATAATGATAGAATACAGGTCCAAAGAATTCAAGTAATGGTTTATCTATTTTCAATATTAAAACATTCAAGCAGGGAAGCAAATGCATCAGTATACCAATACCCTTCAAGGTGAAATATAGCATAACATATTATTTCTTAAAGCCTAAACCACCATCAAAACATTCTGCCTTCCTAATTCATTTCCTCAGACTGATTGCTAGGAAAAACACGTTCAACCAAGTGTACCCATAAACAAGGAGACAAAAACATCAATAGACAAAAACATTCCAAGAATTTGGCTCGAGCATTATAAGTTCTATTTAACTCATATCTCTAGTCGATCAAAAGACTAAAAACACCCCGTCAAAACATGCAAGCAGGGAAGCAAATGCATCTATACCAATACCCTCCGAGGATAAATAAAGCATAACATATTATTTCTTAAGGCCTAAACCACCATCAAAACATATTGCCTTCCTAATTCATTTCCTCAGACTGATTGCTAGGAAAAAAATGTTCAACCAAGTGAACTCATAAACAAGGAGACAAAAACATTCCAATAATTTGGCTCAGGCTTTATAAGTTCTATTTAACTCGTATCTCTAGTCGATCAAAGACTAAACGCACCCCGTCAAAGCTGCAATTAAGGCAATACCCAAAGAAACTACAATTAAGGAGGCTTTACAACAAGGATACGCATTTGAGTTGAGACAGCAAAATTTCAACAATTAAACTAAATGAAAAAAAAAGGTAAAGGAAAACCTATAGTGGGTCTGAATATCAAGATTTGGTTAAGGCTTACTCTACCTACAAGTCTCGTCAAAAAAAAAAAATTAATTATCAAAAGTAAAATATTGTTAAAGATATGATTTGAAAGGATGAAGCATATTAAAGATTGATTGCAACTTTAACTAAGAAAGTCGTGTTTGAGGAATATCTACTAGCTTTGTCATTATTTACTTTGTCAACTTTGACAAACAACTAGCTAACAAGCATACTAAGTCTCTCAAGGGTTGTTGTGTTGATAACATCTGTAGCAAGCATCTCAAGATAGATATGCTCTAGCTTAAAGGGGGTGTTAGAGATATGATTTGATTATGCTGGAAAAATGATTCATGACCTTAAATGGGGAGATATGATATGTTTTGATAGGGAAATATCTTACTAAATATTTCTCATTAATAGCTATTGATTTAGTTCCTTATTATGGCATTTCTCTTCATTCCAAACAAAGTATCTCACCTATTAATCAGCCAAACAAATTGTAAAAGTGCATCCTATCAACATAAACCATATTTATATAACCCATGGAATAAATTTAATTATTTAACCAATCTCTCAACTTCAGTTCATAGGACAGCTTGGAAAACACCCAAAGAATAGAAATATTGTTTCAACTCCAGGAGACCAAATCGGAACACCCCCACTCCCACAGCCCAACACACAGTTCAGAAGTCAAACATTTTGCAATTAAGATAAAGAAAATCAACCTTGAAATGGCTTCTTTTGCTTCTAGGGAGCCAACAATGATACCTTCAAAACTGTTGAGAAATCAAAAAGGGAAAGAAAACCAAAGGTTAACACCTATCAAGTTACAACAAGAAATTAAAGCAAAAACAAACTGAAAAAAATAATGGTGAAGCATTAAAACTGACATAGGTCAGCCCAACTTAAATGCCGGCAAACAAGAAAAGTAAAGGTAGTAAAGCACGTACATTGACCAATCAATCAGGCCTTGCTTCTCTCTATTCAAATTAGAGATTCCACCACCTATGCTTTCCCATATTGAGTGGGCCTTCCCTTGCCCTACTGCAAATATCTGTTAATAGAGACAGGAAAATGTATGGCCCCTTAAAAATCTATAGTTAATTACAAAACCAAACATATAAATTAACATCATCAATTTTGACCATGGTTCAAGTATAAATTATGGCCAGACTAGGACCTCCAGTCCAGGTTTTGAATAAATCATTATCAGCACCCATGAAACAGATAAGATCTCACAAAAAATCAAAATTATGCGCCTTACCTTAAAAACATAACCCAACTTCTGTAGATTCCGAATCACAGTAGCCAGCATCAATGACTGGGGATCGATTGTCAGGTGCCCTAATATCTGATGGACAAAACAGGCACAGATAAATATATTAAGATGTAATCATGATAAAATTTAATAAGATGCTTTACATGCAGGATACTATGCTGATGAGTGATGCATAATTGAATTTTGAGATATTTGATAAGTGAGGACCCAATCAAGGGCACAGAGGTTAATGTAATCAGCCCTACACGCACGAGAGGGCCAAGTTAATAACCCATACCTCTTGGGTCAACCTTTTTGTCGCAAGGGATACAAGGTCGAGTTCAGGAATACAAACTATAACTATTGTTATTCCATGTGCTGTTGAAATGCTAAGAATCTCTTTGAGCCAATGCTGGTTCCTAAAAACCAATGACCCATAATCATGAAGGTAATTATCAAAGGTCTTAGACGGGGATTCTTACCCCAAGTACAGGTTGTAACATGTATTATTTCATTTCTCATTTGTTTGAATAACAGATAGGAACAAGATTTGCTTAACAAATGTTTGATCATTATAAAATTAGAAAAAATGAATTGATTTTGCACTTATACTTCAATTGGGATTACTATGCAGCAGTAGAGAGTAGAGTGCCTATCTTGTTGGGTCTTTCCAGAGAAGATATACTGGGGTCTTTAGAGAGAAGATATACTGGGAAAACTCAGTACTAATGAGCTAACCCATATAAAATACTATGGCACCATCTCCTAGCCAAAACCTTAATGTAATGGATTTGTGGTTTTCTTCCTTATATATTGTTCAATTTTCTTATTTCTACTCAATGTGAGACTCAAATTCACACTCAGAATCATAACAATATCCCCTCAAGTGTGAGTCCCTTTCACATTGGTACACTCTCCCTTGATTTTGACCTTTATTTGTATTGTTGTTTATCTTAAGGGGACATGTTTGCCTAAAATACCTTTCAAAAAGACTTTCGATACAAATAATTCATAAACCTAGGGTTCTTCACTCACTTTCCGAGCTGGCCACCAAGATGAACCATCGCCTGTTAGTTCTTTTGAGGGAGATACATTGGGGAGATTCGGTAACAATGAGCTATGAGTCAAGTCAACCATACAAGAGACTGCGACACCCCTCTTACCCAAAACCTTAAGGCAATGGGTTTGTAAGTCGTCTTCATTATATACTGCTCAACTTTCTCATTTTTTTGCTCAATATGGGACTCAAACTCACACTTGAAACTTTAACATATCAAATGTCAATAGAAGAACAAAGTTTCATTATCCTTTATTATTTTTGTAATCACCCTATTTTAATAACTTAGAATTAGAAGTTTGCAGCAAGCTATATCACAAGGTCCATCGGTTCAATGAAGTAAACACTCAGTTCTCTAAGACATTTAGATTTATATAGGAAATTCCAAACAATAAGAATAGAAACCATGAAGTGATAAATTCTAATAGTAAAGTAAGATAGAAGGAAAAAAAAGGTGCAGAGTTTTGCCCATTACATAAGTGAACTAAGTATGTTGAAATCTTCAACCTTCTACAAATTAAAATATGCTAAACTATATCCCCAACAAAAACAATTTTGAGAAATTCTATCAAGACTAGGTGCTAAAAATAAGATGCTATATGTTCTAGTATTTTGACAGTTTAACACTCTTTGGGTACCAAACCTGGTATGAAGTGCTTCCTCTTACAGAAAATATGGCCAGTTAACTACAAGCAAGGCCATTGGTAAAGCTGTACAGTTTATGTTGAGATCCTCTGTCGAGTAAATATATGGCTAGTGTAATCCTTGTAAGGCTTGGGCAATTTTCACTTCACAAGTCAATTTTGTTGGGTTGATTAAGGACTTAGGCCAAATTCTAAGAATTTCATTTGTACGTGCATTGCTGTACCAAGAATGCATGCAATCTTTATTGATAATATGTGAATGAGGAAAAAAGAATGCCAAAAGTAATGATTTGCACCAAGCATTGGCTATTCACCTTTTCCTCGTACAAATGCAATAATAGCATTTTAAATTTGTTCAATGTATAAGTATAGCATACCAAAAAAAAAATACTTAATAACACACGCGGTCCAGGAGGGTCACTCTGGCCTGGTGCACTCTGTTATTTCCTTACGTTAAACTTCTGAATCAAAAATCAGATTAGGAATGTATCTAAGCCATAGATATTTCAAGATTGTTGACATTCTGTTCCAGTAAGCCTTAATAAAAAGGATAATTTTATTTGAAACCGAGGAAGAAGAGCAAGTTCTTAAGCTAAAGGACTAAAAAAAAGTCCAGAATTAAGTAACTGGAACGTAATTTAAAATTCTCCCAAACAAAAAAACATCCAAATGAAGAAAAGATATCCTACAATAAACTAATCAAACAGCAGGGATATGGGCAATTAAACAAGTAAGAGCGTTTTGGCATTGCCATAACTCATCATAACAAACAGTATTAAAGCCCTCGCCACATTACATAAACAACAGTGAAAGAAAAGAGACAAACAAACATTCCACAACCCCCGATTGCACGATTCTCCTATCACAATTCAACGGATCCTTCAAATAAAACACACTGTATCTCACATTAACCAAACATCTAAGCTCAATAGTTAACAAGATCCAAACAAAACAAGTAACACCTCGAACCCAGACAATTATCCTCGACTCATAAGCAACACACGGATCAAACATTCACACACTAATATGGATATCCAAAAACAACGAAAGAAACACAACACAAATTCCGAAGAAAAGGGAACTCACGAGAGCTATCCTCGGCGGGCGAACGCCAAGCCTGGGCTGGGAGCGAACCCGATCGAGTCCTTCGCCGGAGAGGAACCCCTGCGAAACCCTCCCGGGCACGAAGCGGAGCGTGGTCCCGAAGCGGAGCCCTTCCCGGCGGTAGCGGCCGCGCTCGACGCGCTGGCGGAAGACGGAGGTGATGGAGTTCTGCATAACCATGGAGGCGAGCGCGAAGAGGAACACGACGGCGATGATGAAGGCGTAGAATCCGGACTTGGACTTGGAGAACGGGAAGAGCCACTGCAACAAGCCCTTGCGCGTGAGGCGGCTGTGCAGGTGAGATCGGCTGCTGCTGTTGCTGCTGCTGCTGTTGCTGAACCGTGGCAATTGCCGATCGAACGACCCCCGGTGCCGATAGTGGCTAGGGTTCCGCTTGAAGGGGAATCCGCCGCGGATCGCATGGAATCCAATGTCCCCGCCGGCGTCGTCGATCTCCGGCTGCGACGCCGCGTTGCGCGACAATCCCATCGAACAACGAATCTCGAAAAGAATTAAAAAACGCTATTCGGGTTTTGCCGCGAGAATTTATTGCGATTTGGAGAGGCGAAGGAGTGAGAATTGAAGTGTAGGCATTGGTTTTATTAATGTTGAAAGTGTTACTATTTTTTCTTTCACATTTTGTGTTCGCTTTGTGCTCGCTCAGCCTCTGTGTCTACCTTCTTATGTCATCATTTTTATTACTGAACGAACTCTCTCTCTTCCCCTTTTCTCTGTGATTTCCTTTGTCTTTTTTTCTCTACATTATTTAGTTTCAATATTTCACTGTATCTACTAGTGTTGCATTCAATGGGACAACGCTGTTTTGTGCATGCAATTCTTTTTCTTAATATCTTTAAAGAAATTGCAGCATAATTTATTTTTATAAAAAATTGAAATTTTTTGTAATAAAATATAATGTTTCAATACATCGAAAAAAATAAAAGAGTGATTGATTATTTAAATAATATCATTTGAAATTATTTACACTCTTTTTTCTTCTAAAATTTATATTTTTTTATATTCTCTTCTCCACCTGACTTCGAAAGATTATCATGAGATCGATGCATCATTAATTACATAGTGTATTTTAAAATGATGTTATTAGTTAGATATTATATTTTAATTTGACGTTGATGAATATTTTATTACTTAAATTTAATTGAATCATTTTTTAGTTCTGCTGATATAGATACTCTTATTTATCCATTGATGTTAGTAATATTTTCTAACGTGAATAATTTTTTTATCAAAATATAGCTTTTTTTCAGTTAACATGAAGACATGTTATTTTTACTTTATATTATTAGGGATTATTTTACCTATCAGGACAAAAGGTTTAAGTTATTGTGTGACTAATGTTAATTAGGATTTCTCTCTACCAACATTAACATAACTATCAATTTTTTTTTATCAAAGTTAAATTTTTTTTTATTAATGGCAATTTTTTTGTCAATTTTTTTATTAACGTCAATATTTATTAGTAAGATCTATTGGAGGATGTAAGTCAAAGCTTTTTTACTAGACAATTTTAGGGGTTATTTTTTAGTTAACGTTATTAAGATTACTTTTATGTCAATATAAACAAGAGTTATTTTACAGACATTATTTAATGTTTTTGGTCAATGTGAGTAGATTGATTTTTGTATCTTAACTAGTGTATTTCTATATCCATTCAGGTTATTCTTTAGTCGGTGTTTAGATGAAATAATTTTCAATTAATATATCAATGTTAATTTTTTAAATATATTGAAATAAAAGTATGTATTCTTGCAATAAATGGAATACTTTATTGTAATAAGAAAATTAAAATCAATAAATTCAAATTATCTTTTAAATAAAGAATTTATAAAAAAAAGTAATGTTTAATTAAAAGTATATTAAGTTTAATGTGTTTTAATTGTTTTAAAAGTTTTGAATTCCTAATCAATAACATTATTAAAATATAAATATTTTCTAATTTTATATAACCTATCAAACTCTCTTAAATTTTTATTTAAAAACAATAGTTCAATATTTCTACTGCTAATCGCACACAAATCACGCTCGCATGCGCTAAATTTGAAGTGTTAACCCAAACAAATCATTCACTCATGTCTATTAATAATATAAAACTGAAATTACTATCAATATAATTTTTTTAACTCAATAAAATAAGACAATATATTCAAAATACAAAATGACAAGTGTAACCGTGTAAATATTTCCGCTAGTGTTAACTAAGTAATTAAGTTAATAAGCTTACTTAAATTTAAAAGTATAATTTATTTGTTAAATAATTGTAATATAATTATTTTGTATCCCGTGTGAATTAGAGCTCCAACATCAAGATATTACATTTTATTTTTATTAAAACTCATGTCATTCATTGTATAGAATATGTTCAAAAGAAAAAAAAAAAAAAAAAAATCACGAGGACTCCATCAAATTCATTCATTTTGAAAAAAGAAAAACAAAGCAAATTACAAAATTCACAAGATAATATAAAAAAGTAAAAAAACAAAACTAAAGAAATCAAAAGAAGAATTAGAAGAAATATATTTTTTATGTTCAAATGCAAAACAACAAAAGAAAAAAAAAATCAAAATGGGGTATACAAATTCTTCCATCATTTATTTTTTGTAGTACTCGCTCAAAACAGGTGTTTTAGCAGTCTTATAAGCATACTTCCTTAATCTCTCAGGTTTTCTAAAAGGCTAAACACATATTCTCAACTCATCTAAATCACTATGGAATACTTCAGCTCCACCTGATTGGCATAGTACATGAAAATCAATTTATACTTCTCCTTAACTAATAAAAAAGAGTTTGAGTAACTTGCACCCCTTCATCATCCGACTACAGCCACAGGACATGAACTAGGAGCAATTAAGTGCAAACTAGAAAGACTAAAATGAAATCCCTGAACTTCTAACCATAAGTCACTGTGACATTAAGCTTAATCCCAACATAACCATGACCATCAGAGTAAGAATTAAAATTCTCCTCCTCCAAAAATAAATTTTAGCATATAATAGATGCGTGAAAGAGAATGTGAGGAGAGATAGGATGCGAGAGAATGAAAGAGAAGGAAAGAGAGAAAGAGAAAGAAAAAGAAGAAGGGATAAGGAGAAAGAAAGGGAATTTAGAGCAAGAAGAAATTTTCTAAAAGCACTTATAACTCTAATTGTAGCATGTCACTCCAATCAAAGATAATAGAAAATGAGTTTAAACTCTCTTTTTATATTAATCTTAATAAAATTATGTGTATTTTATTAACATTTTATTTATTTTGAACTGTATTATTTTACTCTATTTTTATTTATATTATTATATTAATGTGATCCTATTTATCTATATTTATGATGTTTAACTTATATTCTATTTATTTATTTATATATTTATATTATTTAATTATCATCAGTTAGTCCTATTTATTTGTTTTATTTAATTTATTTAGAGTTACACGTTAGTCTTATTTATTTATTATGTTATTTAATTTATATCCAATTACGCAAGTCCTATTTATTTATGTTATTTAGTTTATTTGCTTATGTGAACATCCAAGTCCAACTCCACGAGGCCCATGGTGAAAAAGCCCAAAAGGCATGACCAACCACTCATATAAGCCTTGATGTGTTTTGAAAGCAGTCTTGTGCCTATCCTCAGGATTCATAAGTATTTGATAGTAACCAGACCTTAGATCCAACTTGGAGAAATAGCAAGCTCCATAAAGCTCATTAATCAGTCATCTACTGTCGGGATGGGAAAACTATCCTTTATAGTAATTGCATTTAAAGCCCTATAGTCAGTACATACCTTCCAAGATCTATCTTTCTTCTTTACCAAGATGATTGGAGAAGAGAAAGGGTTGCTACTATGTTGAATGATACCTTCTCTCAACATGTTTTCCACTAGCTTTTCAATTTTTTTCCTTTTGGCTATGAGGATACATGTAAGGTCTAACTTTAACAAGATTTGAACCTTTTAGCAGTGGTATGTGATGGACATGAGACTTAGGTGGTGGTAAGCCAGAAGGGGTGTTGAACACTAAACTATAAGTGTGTAACAAAAGTGTCAATTCTGGTTTCATATCATCAGGAAGTTCTAGCAAGGAAATTGGAATGGATTCCTCTTGAACTATTTGCATGTTTTACATCTCCGTTATGGCCTTTGTGTTGACTATTATCCTTATGTGATGTAATTGAGTTGTCTAAGGACGATTATCATTGTCACCTTGTGATGTAGTGAATTCTCCTCCTTGTAAAAACTTGATTTGAAGTTATCATAATCTGCCAAATGAGGCCCTAAGGTTTTGAGCTAGCTAGCACCCAGTATGAGATCTGCACCCAAGAATTGGTACTAATAAAGGCTATATTTTAGTGTTTTTAATGTTGAGAGCAAGCAATTAATGTTCATATTTTGTCTTGAAAATGATTGAAGAATGCATTGTGACTCCAGATTGATAAAGAAAAGGATTTCAAGAAGAATTGAGAGGAACCAGAGAATATGAGCTGGAAAGGAAAGACAATGCAGTTGTGAAAGAAATACAAAAAAGAAGAAGAGTACTGTTAGTGACAAATTGCTTAAGCGTCAATTTCAGATTGAGCTAGAAGTCACCAAAGTTTTAAATGGCACAAAAACCTAAAATTGGCAGGAGGTATAAAACAGGAAAGAATCTTCATTGGAAAGGGAACTGGCTGGCAACTGCAGTGAAGAACAGTGTCCTGCAGAAGAATGTCTCTTGTATTCATGGCTGCCATGAGTAACTAACTTTCATCTATTTTGGGATTGAATGTAATTTCCTCACACTTTGTATTCTTGTTGTTCATCTTGATAATGCATGAGTTATTCAGACTGTATTTCTCTTTGTGTACTTAATGCTTGAATCATTTGTGCAACTGTTTCTTGAACTAAAAATCTTGAAATTAACTGGAAAGTAGTTTTGAGGTTTGGAAATCATTGAGAGTAACTATTGTAATGCAACACCAGGGATGGGTTACATTGTAATGTTTGCGTAAAACAATTGTACTTAATGCGGGTTAACCCTCCATGAAAGCTGGGAAGAACAGTATCATGCAAGAGAACCTATGAATTTCAAATCACGAGGAATTGGGTTGAATGAATCTTATTTGTGCAAAGTCATAGGATAAACATGCTTTATTAATGATTTATGGTTAAGAATACAAATAGTTGAGTTAATGAGTTTAATCCCAAGATAGTTTCCCCATTACTGCATTCATACTCTATTTTACTATTTATTTTTACACAACCCAGTACTGTTTGCAATCTGTTCTACATTAAATCCTTAAACGCTTTTCGCTTAAGCTACTCCACTAGTTGATGCTCGTTTAATACCATTGCTTATTGATTCGACACTTATACTTATTTCTCTATATTACTTCTTGACTTGGTATACTTGCCAAAAATAGTCATCAGTAACAAAAATGCAAACAACTGCCTTGAGCTTGTAGTTTTAAGCCCTGAATCAATCCCTATGACTCCATGTAATTACCATTGCCCACCATGACTCTGAACCTTGGAGCTTGAACAACTAAAAATTTCAAGAACTTTATCACTCTTGGTTGAAGAGAGTTATCGAAACTTCCTCCATTTATCAACACTATTATAGAGAAAGTGCCTATATAAGCTTTAAATTTGATTGTCCCTACCCCCAAGCCTCCTTTTAAAGCATTCAAAGATAAATGATGGTTATCCCTAGTTGGTAGTTCATGTTCTATTGTATCATTCGGTGGTTCTTTCTCACTTTCATGTTCCTCTTCTTCCAGCTGCAACACAAAACATTGTCTGTTAGGACATTTGTGGTTGAAATAAAATTTCTCATCACAGAAAAAACATAGGCCTTTTTCTCTTGACATTGCGGTTTTTAAGTTGTGGGCCACGTGGTGTCGATAATAAGGGTGGTGTAGTTGATTTGGGTCAAGTAAGGTTTTAGGTGTGTTTACGGGTAATGAGTTGTAGGGAGTGGAATAGGATGATGAGGTTGAATCTGTTGGTGTATGAGGGTGATGTTTTGGGTATACTTGTATATTTTTCCTCATAAAATTTGGCCAATGACACAACTCTCAACAAATTTAATGGAGTCATGGTTGCTACATCACATTTAATGTCAACATTTAAGCCACTAATGAAACATTTTAAAACAACTTCCTCTGTCAAACCCCCCGATCTATTAGCAAGAGCCATAAATTTTAAATAGTAATATGATAGTGTTCCATTTTGTTGCAGCTTGAAGAGATCTACCATTGGACAATCGAATGGTGAAGGTCCAAATTGAGACTTCAATGCACGATTAAGGTTGTCTAGGTGGTGAATGCTTTGATCTTCTATAACATCTAAAACCATGGTACTACCTCCTTCTCGAAATGCATTGAAGCAATTTCCACACGATCTAAATTAGGAGTATTATGATTGTTAAAGAACTTGTTCGCTTTGAAGATCCACTCTAGCACCGGAGTATAACCATCAAAATGAGGGAAACCCAGCGAAATATCCTTTTATCACAAAAATAATGTTGAATGGAGTAACTTTAATTGTCGATCCTGAGTTCGTTGGACTTCCATGAGATTGAGAAACATTTTCTATCAATTGTTGTAACATCAATTGGATATGGTCCCTCTTCTTGTCCCGTGATTTAGATTGAGCTTAACCAATTCTCCTGCCATCTTTTAATAAATTCAATTTCCTACCCTAGGCTGGTTCATTCTTCAATCCCAACATATGGGTTTTTATAATTTGGTTTCAGAGCTCAGTTCTAAGGCAAGGATTGGGATGGCTTGGAGAAATTGGTAAAATCCTTTCTTTAATTTTACTGTCAATATCTTTATAAGCTAGTGGCCAAACCATTGCAAAAGTCAAGCCTATTAAAAAAGAAAAGAAAATAAAAAAAAAAATGTTGTGGCTTAATGGTTTATGTCATTACAACATAAACTCAAGTACTGATAAAGTGATATATTGATTGCAACTGTGGATGATTGTTACTATACTTATTATATCATTAAAATTATCGTCAAAGTGTTCTTACTTAGGCTATCATTGTGCTTGTTATCCTTACAAATTTTTTGTGTGTGTTAGAATTACTCTTTTTGGGTGGATTATTCTTGTTGATATGGTTAAGAACTCAAGGAGAACGTAAGAGTAGAAAAGGACAAAAGAGTTATATTATAAAAAAAAACTAAACTGAGTGCATACATTTGAGTGTTGAGTTTAAACACGTGAGGAAGAGGCAATAATGATATATTATTTATTACTTCTAAACAATTGTTTTTAATTTAAGTATGTCAAGTGCAAGTGCTACTTCTTCCTCTTCAAAAACCACCCTTTTAGCACCACAAATGCAAATTTTAACTCTTTGCGGAGATTAATTAGACAACAGAATGATGAGCTCTACAAAAGATTAGACCAAATGAAAAATAGAGGCAATCATGAAGATAATAAAATGAGGAAAAGAGATAATGATGGTGAACCACGTCAAAATAAAATGGAAGAAGGAAAGCTTAAAGTCCTACCATTTAAAAGAAAAAAGGACATAAAAGCATGATTGGAGTGGGAGCTCAAAATTGAGCATTTGTTTTCTTGTTACAATTACACTGAGGAACAAAAAGTTAGGATGGTAGCATCTGAAATTTCTAATTATGCACACATTTGGTAGAACAAGTATCAAAAGGAGAGGCCGAGGAATAAAGAACCAATGGTAGACACTTGGGGTGAGATGAGAAGTATTATGAAGAAAATATATGTTCCAACTAGTTACAATAGAGATTTGTAGCTTAAACTTCAAAAATTGACTCAAGGCAATAAAAGTGTTGAAGAGTATTTTAAGGACATAAAGGTTACCATGATCAGAGCTAAATTTGGGGAAGACAATGAGGTGATTATGGCTCAATTTTGGAGTGATTTGAACAGTGATATAAGAGATATTGTAGAGCTGCAAGAATATGTTAAGATGGAGGATTTGTTGCATAAGGCTACTCAAGTTTAACAACAACTCAAGAGGAAAAGTATCACAAGAAGGAGTTCTTCCAACTTTAACCAGAATTGGAAGGACAAGTCCAGGAAGGAGGGATCCTCATCCTCTAAACTTACCGAGGTTGTTCCACATGGAAAAGGTTCAAAGAGTTCGAACGAGAAATCCACTAAAATTAGGGATGTAAAGTGTTTTAGGTGATTAGGAAGGGGGCATTATGCTTCTGACTGTCCTACTAAGAGAATTGTCATCCTTAAAGATAACGAATAATATACCAGTGAGTCTTAAGATAGTGAAGAGATAAGGAGACAACAATAGAAGTGGAAGAAATGGAAGGTGATTTATTGATTAGGAGGTTGTTGGGAAGTCAATTACAAGCTTTATACCAAACCCAAAGAGATAACATTTTTCATACTAGATGTTATATCAATGAGAATTTGTGCTATTTGATTGTTGATAGTGGAAGTTGTACCAATGCGGCTAGCTCTAAACTAGTGTCCAAATTAAATTTGGAGACTAAGCCATATCCTAGGCCATATAAACTTCAATGGCTTTACTTAAGATGGAGAGTTGATCGTAAATTAGCAAGTGGAAGTGTGCCTTTCCGTGGGACAATATACTGACAAGGTGCTATATGATGTGGTTTTAATGAAGGTAAGTCATATCACTACAAAAAAAAAAACTAATTTTAATGACAAAATTATTCATCACTATAAATTATAAACATGTCACTATTTATATCTTGTGACAATAATTGAATTGTCACTAATACTCTTGTTACTATTATACTTGTAACAATAATTTTAGATGTCATTGAAATTAAGTTTTATCATGACAAATAAAATTATTTCTAATAATTCTATGTAATAGTGATAATAATAAAATATTATAAATATAAAAGACAATTGTGATAATAATAAAATATCACAAATATATAAAACAATAATGATAAATTAGTTATTATTATTATTAATTTATTATAAGTCAAAATTTATATGATAATTAGTTATTAATTATTTCTAATTATTAATATTTTATCATTGTTATTAGAAATTGTGATAATTTGTAATAAATATCATATCATAATTAATAGGCAAATCATATTTAAAATTTTGAAATACATATTAATTAAAATAAATAAACATAAAATATAAAATATAAAATATTCATTACATTTAAAAATACAACATATAAAATATACAACAAAAACATGAAACATAAATATATGAAATCAAACTTAATTCTAATTTTTTTTTTGGACAACAATAAATAAAATAAATTAGCTGAGACATTTCAGGGATATCCCAACCCATATACACAAAAAACAAATACAAGTTCATCATTGAAGGAAACAACAACCACATACAAGGATGAGATGCAAAACAATCCCATAACCACAAATGTGCCTCACACCTGTAATAAAGCTACAACAACCTGCCTCCATCACAATACAAAATGACACTACATGAAGACTAATATGTACTAAATCTTCGGATAGAAATTGACCTTAGAACTACTTTTACTCTTAAGAGCAATAAATATTGTCACGAATGAAGCAACTATACAGTGTTGAGTCATGGTTTGGTGGTTGTTGTTAATCTTCGCACATGACTTCAAACAACAACTTTTACCACGACTACCTTGGTCAAATGGTTGGATGGTCCATATTATCTTCAAGGATTTTGATCTTGGAAAATAAATAAAATAAATCACTAATATGAACTTAAAAAAAAATATATTTTAAAAATGTTAAGATATAGAAATATTAATAAAAGTTTAAATAATAATACAACTTACTTTGTTTGATTGAATAATTGAAGTGTTAAACGATAAACTTCCTAATAAAGTAGTCATTTGATGTCTCATCTTCCTTTCAATATCTTGCTTCATTTGGTCATGTTGAGTTTTCATAGCAAGTCAATGATTTTCGATCAATTGACTCTGAGATTGCAATTCACTTTGAAGTTGAATATTAGTCTCTTTTTGCTTTTGAATAATGTTGGTCAAATTTTGCAGTTTTAACTCTAAATCATTTGCTCTCTTTTGTGCATCTCCATTTGACTTTGAATAAGTTGTCTCTCTACATTTCTTTTCATCTAACATACTTCTTATACCTTGTGAGTGATTTTTTTTTTGTTTCCCATACAAATTCAAAATGTTTTACCAATGAGACAGGTGCTTTTGAAATTTCTTCTTCATACACTTCACCCAATTTTTCAAATAGTCCTGTATAAAATTAACACAAAATAATATGACACATGTCGACATATGAAAAAAAACAGTAAAACAACTTTTGATA
>Ga0209489_100895_pt1 | contig 59519 bp, 24 predicted proteins | sample SiratrowhiteBW_FD_187527 | JGI IMG/M metagenome (GOLD analysis project Ga0209489, IMG submission 187527) | Root nodule microbial communities of legume samples collected from California, USA - Siratro white BW (SPAdes) (version 2) | ecosystem: Host-associated > Plants > Roots > Nodule | place... | reverse complement strand
CTTACGAGGTCCTAGAATAGCATACATATGTGACAAGCTGGTTGCATCAGACATATATGCTCCAGCTTGAGGGGGAGTGTTAAATATAATTATTGTATAGCTGTCAAACATTATTTAGGGAGGACAGCTTGTTATGCTTTAGTTGGTAGGGTGGTATTATTAGCTGTTTACTTTATTTAGTGTATTCTTAGCTGTTACACTTTGTAGTCTAGCTTATATCAGTTCCTATATAAGCATAGCCAAATGATCAATATAACACAACAAAAATTCTCTTCTTCAATTATACAGAAGGCCGCCACTCGTGTCTTTGTTTTCATTTCTCTGTCATCCCAATGACTAAGCCACAAAAAATAAGAAAACCATAAGAAAAAATATCAATACAAAGAAAATTTTGATCATCAACCACCGATTAGAAGATATGCTGTTCAGATATTTCAACAAAGCCCCTTGTGCTCCCTCTACGTTTGACAATGTATCATCCATGTTTTCATCGATCCTGCAAATTAAGTCTATCAACCCCACAATGTCCCAATTGGCCAATATAAAAAACAAAACGAAGAAAAACTCAATTCACCATATCAATAATCGAAGTATACGTATTCAATTGCTCATGCCAAATTATCAAACAAGTAAGCTTCATTAAACTCGTGGGGAGGCTAACTCAACTGGTAAATATTTATAACTAATAGCACGTGTACATATTTATAACAAAAGATTAAATCTACAAGAATGATTAAAAGCAATAATAAAACCATAGTGATAAATAACATCTAATGATCAGGAATTCATAATTGCACAGTGGCAATAAAATTTATATTTTCATAATCATACATCAAGAAATTCTAACATCAAGAGTGAATAAGTTGCAATCACCATTTTACCAAGTTTACACCTCGCTTGAGTGTAACCATTTTGCAAAATTAGTTAACCCGTGTTTTACAGGTAAATTCACAAGTTTGACAAGAGGGTTGCACGACCCAGTCCCTTTTACTTTTGTATATCATCTACAGTAATATAAAACTTGTCCAACCGTTGCCGTATTCCTTATATGGTGCATTGTCCAACCGTTAACCCGTTTTCTTTTCATTTAATCACCTAATGTTTTTACTTTCTCTCACCCGCTTTTTACTTTTGTTCTACCATGCAAAGCACAGGTTCTGATCTAGTTTGTTTCTTTTAAACAAGAATCACATATACTATTACTAAGAAATTGATAAAGAAGTATTCAAAACTTGATTGATGTAGCCAAGATAAATCCCAGTACTGACTGGCACATGTTAAAAACTAAGCTGTCAATGCCTATAGTGCTTCCACCAGTTGATATCATGAAACTAGTCTCCATTTAAGATTAAACAAGGAAAACTGGAAAAACACTAATTAGTCTACAATGTCCAACTCCAATGCATATGCATAATACCGTCCAAGATATCCCAAAATATACTCAAGATATAAACCCCTAAATAAGAAACCAAAGACAATTGTTAAAAAAAAGTCATAAACAAAGAGGGACAAGGAAAGAAACTACAAATTGAGCACAGAAACTTTCATAGGTAACTACTAATTAGGCCCCCTCAACAAAACCAACCAACCAAAGATGTGAGAGAAACTTTAGCTGCCACCAGTCCCATTGGATCAAGGAGGGAATGCTTCCATGGCAAGATCAGTTCATATCGAAAGGAACAAATATAATTAATTAAAGCAATTAAGGAAGACCGTGTTATTTAAGTCCTCTAAACAAAAAGCTAAACAAGTCTTACCCTAGTAGGTGAGGTCAGCTACACAGATCACATGGTGCCATTTGTTTAAAGACCAAATTTATAAAAAAATGTCATGAGGGATCCATGTTATGAGTGTGTGTGTGTGTATACACACACATACATACATACATATATATATATATAGAGAGAGAGAGAGAGAGAGGAGAGAGAGAGACTAGTTTTATGTTGGTTAATGAGATCTTAACACAACTCTTTTTCTCCACTCCAACTTGGGAACGTTAAGATACCACGGGCGTAGTTTTCATTGTTAGTTATCCAATTATGTTTTAGTCTCTAAACCTCATATTGTAATACTGAAGTGGGCAAATTCTTAGACAAGTCATTTCTCCACTCAATGCAGCAAAATAAGCAATTTAAATGGCACGGCATTATAGTCAACATGAAGTGAACAGCTCAATCATCTCCCTCAGACAGTTAATCTAATCCACATATGCTTTGCTCTCCAAAGTTTGTTTAGAGTACTTCATAGATATAAATTCTTATGGAAGTTATTTCTCTACTTTAGTAAGCAGCAAAACAAGCAATTTAAACAGTGAGGCAAGACATTGAACCGAGCAGTCAACATGCAATAAACAATCAAATCATCTTCCACAGAAACTGAAGCAATAGTTTGCTAAAGACACAATACAGGTTCATTGAAGTCAGGGTCGAAGTCATTTCAGTTTCAATGAAGCTGGCAGAGATTTACTTGATAATAGAATTACTTGCAAAACAAATAGGATTTGATATAACACTAACATTCATTGAATATCGTATTGGAATATAGAAATGACAAACAATAAGGATGCATGCATGCATGTGTAGACCACACAATTGAGATATATGAAAACCTGATGGCAATCTCTCCTTGTTGGGAAACAAGTGTCGCTAGCTGATTAAAAATGCTGCTAAGCTCATGAATAGTGGACTCAACATTCTGAAGAGCTTCGGTTCTGCTTTGCATGTAACTGTCTTGTAATGGAACTACATCTTGCTGCTGTTGCTGCTGCTGCAACAATGGTTGACTCTCGGTGTCCATTTGCTTCCTATAGATTTAAAAGCCACGAGAAAAGTATAAAAATTTTGGAAAGAAGCCTGGATTCCTGACAGAATTTGACCCAACCTTAAACATCCTTAAAATAATAGAGTATAACAATTTTTTTTATTATTAAAAGTAAAGGATCCACAAATCATGCCTAATAACCATGCTCGCAATTCGGACTGAGATGCCCACTGCTTCTAGGATATACATGACATTTAAATTCCCATCTCTTCTATTGAGCCAAGCTGAAAAAGGAAAATGGCTAAAATAGTAAGCTTGCTCTCCTACTTATATTTTGGCCTAGCTCGTTTGACCCTCCAAATTGTCCTGGCCAGGCCAAGTTTCTTGAGTACTAGACTATTGTTGGGTCAGGTTAGGCCAACAAATGAGGTCTGAAAGGGCCAACCTGTTTAACCGGTATAATTGTAACCAAAAAATCGATTGAAGTCCACAGGGTTGTAACTTATGCTTGTTTGATGCAATTACATCAAAGGGATAACAAGTTGGAAATAAAATTGGTAAAATGATTGCAAAAAATACTGCAAAATTCAGCTGGACTTCAATAATATCTCAAGGAAAACAAATAAATGAAATCCATGTAAGTTTGTAACCACTCTTTTACTATATATTAATTAATAAACCAACTAGTCTTACTTAGATTCATCAATTCCTTTCTTCAAACAACAATCATGCACTCAATAATCTATCCAGAGATAATAACATACATTCATGAGATAAGAATACATCAATTCAAATCATCTCACAAGTTAGTTTACATTCATTACACAAAAATTGTCAAGACAACAACAACAACCAGATGCTTAACTACAAGCCTACAACCAACAAAAGAATATACCAAAAAAAAAAAAACGCTTAACTTACTTGGAAAACACCTGAGATGAAGATGGCGACTCATTAGCCCAGGGAGGAGCAGGGGCATTAGAACTACTAGCTGCCGCCCTAGCAGCCAACGGCCGTTGCCGGATGAAAGGATTTGCTGAGTCCTTAGAAGCAGAAGACGAAAACAACTGTCTTCTATTCTCGTGCACTTTCATGTTCTTCACAAAAAGACACAATATAGTCTTAGCAGCTAGCCATTAAGCCACAAAACAAACACAACAAACCACCAACACAACAAAGTACCTCAGTTCTCATGGTGAGAACATCCTTAAACTCTTTGGTAGTGCTCATCAACCGCGTCTTCAAGTCATCCACCACAGTGCTCGAATGGCTCGTTGTGTCCACAGAAACATTTCCACTCTCATTCCTAGAGTTGCATAGCAACTGAAGATCCACCACTGCAGAGTTTAAAGCAGTGATATCCTGCTTAATAACACCAGTAAGCTCTTGGATTTCCATGGTAGGGTCATCAAAAACCGAAGTCCTTTTCGCCACTACGAATCAAAACAAATAGAAACGTTCATAATAACTTCATAGCATATGATTCTAAGTAAAACCAATTAAAACAGATTTATACCTTCATAACATCACATCCTATGATTCAAATCTAAAATCAATAAAAATAGGCTTATAACTTTAGAGCTTTATAACTTCAAAACTTCACATCCTATGATTCTGTTCTAAAATCAATTAAAATAGGATTATAACTTCATATCATGAGATTCTATTCTAATTTCTAAAATCAATTCAAATAAATTCATCGTCATTTGCTTACATTTGGCGAGCTTGGCGAGCTTCTGAGACGTTTGGTGAATTCCGAAGCCGATTTTGGAGGCCCTTCTATTGAAATCCGATTGATTTGCGATCGCCGATCGCTGTTCCTCCGATCTGGAATAACTGCTACTGCTGGGGCCAGTGGGCCCTGATCCGGACTTCTTCAACCTCTCAGTGATGCTGTGGAATTCATTGGTCCGATCCCGGAACGATGACTGTGCCGCTTTCACGTGCATTTTCTTGAAGGGAATCGTTGGCTCCCAGAATGGCGAGATCCTTGAAAGTAATTGGGCACCCGTGAACAACCCGGGTAAAACTCGAATTGAATTTGGATTTGGATTTCGGAGATTGTGTGTATGTTAAGGAATCGTATGTTGCAATGGCTGTGGAAGGATCTGCAGAATTGGTGTACTGGGTAGTCGTTTGTTTCGAATTGAATGAATTTGATCGTTTCTTTTTGTTCCTTTGTGCCTCAAAGTTCTAACAACAGACTCTAATGTGGCATCTGAATTATCCCGGAGTTATAACTTATATCTGTTATTGTGTTAAAATATAAATAAATAGTGGTCTTATTGTATAGAACATTGGTTATATTAGCCTTTTTTATTTAAAACCAACAAAATAATGCTATATTTTTTTTATAGAATATAAACAGTAAAACTCTATTTTTTGAACTGATTTTCAAACTCAAAATACTGAAAGATTTAATAGAGATTTTGCTAGATGTTAGAATCATGGGAGGAGATTATAAACATGGTTGTGGGATGATGAACTCTAAGGAAATAAAGATTGAGAGATAATGTATATTCTGATTAAACTTTCAAGCTCTTCTTAAATTTAACTATTTTTAATTTTATATTTATTAAATTTGGTTGGTTTATTGATGTTCAATTTTATTTTGTAAGTTGGTGAGATAGTTATTATCTTATCTTTATCATCTTGTTTATCTATTTTTTATATGTTATAAAATGATTTTGTGATTAATATAAACTAGTACTAATGTAAAACAATTAATTACATTAATGATTTGTATTATTTTCATTGAAAATATTTTGGATATCATATTGTCGTGTTCTTTTATAACTTTTATATTATCATTTTAAGAGATATAGATTTTCATGTTCTCTTATTATTTCCGTATCATCACCTACAATGAGATTTCAATGTATGTGATAACGAGAATCAATTGTTATCCAACATCTTTTCAATCAAATCAATAAAACTCTTGTGATTATATATTAATAACAATATTGTTTAATATTAATCACAAAATTTCTATTTTTGAATGCATTAAGATGAATAAGCAAAATAATTAAAATTAAAACATACATTTGTTACGGATGTTTATGTTATTTCTTTGAATTTGTTTAGGGTTCGGTTAGTAATGATAATGAAAAAAATAAAAAAAATAAATAAAAGATAAAATTATTTTAATTGATAAAAAGTGAATGGAGATGATAATAAAATCAAACAAATTTATTTACCATTAATATTTTTTATTTATAGTCTTTACTTTGATAATATTATATTAAATATTTTATTATAATAAAAGAGTACATAAATCTTAATAAAGATTAACAATATGGTTCCTTGTGTGTTAATATACAAAATATATATATATATATATATATATATATATATATATATATGAAAATATAATTGATACTTCATTTGTAATTAATATAAAGTGGTATTGTGTGAATGTAAAATAAATCATATTAATATAAAGTGGTATTGTGTGAATGTAAAATAAATCATGACTTTTATTATTTTCATTAGACACATCTTGGATAAAAGGTTGTCATGTTTTTTCATGACTTTCACATCAACTAGCAAAGGAACCAAAATTATCATATTTCCTTATATAACTTCCATGTCATTATCTACAAGTATAAAGTAATCTTTATAGTCACAGTACCATTAATATAGGTGACAAGGAGAGTTCATCAATTATTATCCAACAAGGTTTTAATGAAATTAATAAAAATCACTTGTCATTTTATATCAATGTTATTTCATATTAACTACAAAACTTTCATTTTTTTTATAATAAGAAAGTAAATGATTAAAATTAAAACATATTTGTCATAAATATTTATGTTATTTCTTTGATTTTGTTTGGATTCTATCAGAAAAGAAAATGAAAAAAAAGAGAGAATAAAAAAATAAGATTGTTTTAATTTCTAAGAAGTGAGTGAAGGTAAAAGAAAGTTAAATATATTTATTACCAATATTTTTTTATTTATTGTCTTGATTTTACTAATATTATATTAAATATTTTATTATAATAAAAAAGTGCATAAATATTAATAAAAATTAACAACATGGTTAATTATATCTTAATGTACAATAAATATATATATATATAATTGGGACTTTATTTTCGTACAAATCTCCACTCTCATACAAACAAAAATTTAAATCCTCGAAATTTGCATTTTCGCAATGATTATGAACCTCAATTTTTTAACTTTCTTTTCTTTTTTTTTTTCTATCCAAACACAATGCTAATATAAATAAATTACTATATGATTCACAAAGTTAATAATAATAACATTCATTTTGAGTGTGAAGGATAAATAGAATTTTAAATTGAATCTATTTAAGTTTGATGAAAATGCTAATTTCTATAGATTTTTACTAGTTTTTGTCATAAATGAATTTGGCTTAAAAAGTCATATTTGTCTTAAAATACGAAATTCACATTTGTTTACGAAATATAAAATATAATTTTTTATTTACTAAATAAATGGGTTTGGGTAGAATTAATGGTGAAATTGATATTCTCCTTTGATAGAACTTAGACAAATTATAGATTGCAAATTTAATTGAAATTAAAAATGATACTTAACTTTTGGTAAAAAAAATGTTTTTAACTATGTTTATATGTTAGAATAAGAATACATGCAGCTAAGAGATTGAATAAGTTCATGATAAACTTGATAGTTCCCTTTGTCATTCCCTTTTAATATGTAACAGATTATTATTAGAGTTAATTTCATATTGGTAATCAATGAGTATTTTCAAACAATTCATTGTAAAAATAATTAATTCAAATACCAATTCTAAAGGATAACTAAAATATCACTATCTATTATCTAGATATTCATTAATTTAATATTTGTTACACACTTTTTTTGTCATCCTACCATTAAGCAATATGAACAATTTCTTATAAAATACACTTTGTATAAGTTAGATGTGATAAAATATTAAATTATAAATATTATAACTTAATTATAAATTATAAAATAGTAAGGTTTATTTTATAACCTATAAAATAATAAGTTAGTCTTAGAAAAGAAAAGAAAATTGATCATGTATGTATAAAAACAATGCCCTTATAACACGATCTAGTTATATAAAAAAAATGACAAAGTTTAAAACATGATCTATTTTTATAAAACAATGTCTCTCGTGTGAAATACCTTATAACAATTACATGCAAATATTGAATAGAACATGTGGGTATAAACTAAATATAAAGCAAAGTAATGTAATGATGTATAAATTTCTTATTCAAATGCATATGAATTACATAACTGCAAAAATTGTGTTTGTATAAGAAGTTAAAAATACTCTCAAAATCACAAAAACTTCTCCTTTTTTTTGTTATTGTCGATTAGGGTTTAAGATTGACCATCATCATGTAATATTAGATGTTTGGACATAGAAAGTTAAATGTTAGATGGTGAAGATAGTGGTGATAGGTTAGTGGCAATTTTAGAAGTTAAAACAAGTGGTGAGAGTGTTACTGGTTGAAGTGAAAGTGTTTATGCCAAAGGCAATTTAAGTATACTGATAAGTGAAATATTAGTTGAAGAAAGGTATTTTCAATCATGATGGAATATTCTATTTCAGTAAATTGGGTAGGTGTTGATTGAGATGTTTCAATAGTCCGACATATGTGTGGTGATGACAAAATATTGTATTGTGGTGGTAAGGTATCTTTGATCTAAAAATGTATTCAAGCACGATTTTAATAATTTTTATAACAAATAAGTGTAAGATAGAGAAAACTCGATATGAAAGAATAAAAAAGTTTGTATTTTCACTTATGTACATAAAACAATGACTCATCAACTATCTTGTTTGGTTTGGCTTTATCGAGATTTCTCCTATATAGATTGTATTCAACCCGATTATTGTGGTTATATGTTCATTATTGACTTTTATAAAAAAACCACATGGTTAGAAACAATGTATCTCTTCCTTATAATAATACACTTAACAATATTATTATTACTTGATTCTTTATATAAAGATAATGACAATAGTTTTTTTAGTAAGCATTCTTGATAGTAAAAGTTAAAAAATAAAAAGAGTTGTGAAATTTTGGAAGAGATGAGAGCCCAAGTTACTTAATTTCTTATAAGAATAAAAAAATGAAACAACTAAAAGAATATAAAAATGATAATTAGTTGTATAACATGATAGATGAAAACCCTTTTAGTTAATTAAGTCATTTAAAAAAAAATAGTTAAAGCCAATTTGATCAACCCATCATTCAATACTTATTAGTTTTTTTTTTTATCTTCTTACATGAGTAAAAATTCATAAGAGTAGTTCATAACTAATTCAAAATAGTTTATACTAAATGATATAACAAGTTCTTAATTTTTTATCGATGATATAACTACAACACATACAATTTTAATTAATATTTCTAACAAATTTCATAGGAGATAAAATTCTTATACAATTATTTTATTTTATGTATTTTTTAATATTTCACTCAAACAATCATTTACAAACAATTTTAAACATAATACGATAAAACAATTTTAATTTTAAAATATTTTAGTTCATGAATATCATATAAAGTTTATATTCATGTAATGACCATATTACTATCATACTATTTATTAGTAATTTTTTAGTTAAACATAATTTTGTTTCTATAAAATTTCAGATATTAGTTCTGCTTCTTATAATTTGTTCTTCTTATTTTTTGTTTTCTTTTAATTTTTTTCCATCAAGAATTAACAATAGTCCCAAAGATGTTAAAAATGGGCTAAAAGGGCACAGAAATTTAAACCAAAAAATTATAGGACTATTAGTAAGGAAATATAAATAAAGAATAAGTAGAAAATATAAAAAAAATCAACATTTATGTATTTTTTATTTTCAAAAACATATTTATTTAACACCTCTTGAGGGGTCTGATTGCATGGTTCTGAAAAACCTCGATGGCATTTCCGATATTTCACACAAATTTATTTTACTTTCTATTTTCTCGTGAGTAGGCGATGTGCATAAAACCTGTCGCCCAAGCCCCGTGCAACCTCTGAAACGTTATGGAATTTTCGTTCTCTTCGCGTCAACAACTTCAATCCTAGCCGTTCATATAACCATCGCACGTTTAAAAAAAAATCAGTCCCATTTTTTAACTGTACGCCTCGATCAGGTGATCGTGGCCCCATGCAAGGGATTTTCAATCAAGTGGACCTTAGAGGGCCACGTGTCGAGCCAAATCAGTGTTTAAGTGTTTTCGTGCTATTTACCATTTCCATCAGTTATTATTTTCAGTATTTTTTCAATCTAAAAACCCTTACTCGCCAAACCAAAAGAAACCCTACTTCTCGTGCGCCTCTCGCGGGTTTTGAAACAAAATATAAACACGTACAAATCGAAATTGTCGGTGAATTTAATTTCAAAATTGAGGATTCCATTGGGGGTTTTAAATCGCTTGGGTCGGATTCAAACCCTAATTCATGTTACGCGATCGTGATCGCCGAGTTTTGGGGAGGAATCGACTGTGTCGTGGTGTGTTGTTGGTTGAGGTATGTGTGTGATTTTGTTATGATTTTATAGCTAATATGTTTTTTTCTGTAATGCAATTGGTCCAGTGCATGGTGGAAATGGTTATTATGATATTAGTTTTTGCATTGGTTGAGGGATTTTTTGTGATTTTTCATGTGGTTGCTGTCACAGATCTGAAAAAGCGCACAGTTATGTATGATGGAATGTTAATATTGTAGAGTCTCGGTCTGTTCTGCTTTTTGTACATGGAAGATAGAGAGGAGAGCACCCATGGCATTGCAATTCCCAAAAAATCGAGATCTTTGGATCTGAAGAGTTTGTATAAACCAAAAGCGAGAAAAGAGAGTCCAGAGAAGGGCTTAAAGAGGAAAGGGAGTCATATTGGGGGTGTTTATGAGAATACGAACAAGAAAAAGAAGACCAGAAAGGAAGTGTCTCTAAGTAGCTTAGAGAATGCTGATGTTGGCAATAAGAAGGTTGTCGATGAAGAATGTCAGAAAGGGCTTGGTTCTGGCTGGCAGGATTTGTATGAACAAAAGTTGGAGCCAAAGCAGGGATCGGGTAGCAATACTGTGCTGAATAGAGGCTCACTATGTTTTGATGAAAATGTTCACATTCCAAAGCGAAGAAGGGATTTTGTGGGGAGAAGGAAAATTGAAGTTGGTTCGGCACCGAAGTTGGCTGGAGAGTCTAGTAATACAAGTGGCCATGGTGAACAGAAACTTAAGTTAAGTAGCGATGTTTCGGACAGGGGGATTGAGTCTTCAAAGATCAAACACAAACGAGACTTTGATGAATTTAAGGGAACTAAGAATAAATCTGCTGTAAAGAGTGGCGATTCCTCCTCAAAGAAGTCGCTGAAGAAGGACAGAAAGCAAAAGGCTTTTGCTCCAGATAGAAATAGGGTTGCCACGGAGGTTAAGCCTCCTATTGATAGTAGTAAAACATCTGATTACAAGCAAAAGGCTATGCCTCCGGATAGAAGCAGGGTTGGCAAGGAGGTTCAACCTCTGATTGATGATAGTAAAACATCTGACTACAAGCAAAAGTCTTTGGCTCCAGATAGAAATAAAGTTGCCAAGGAGGTTAAGCCTCTGATTGATGCTAATAAAATATCTGATTATTTACGGGAAGATGAGGAGGAGAATCTTGAAGAGAATGCAGCAAGGATGCTGTCTTCACGATTTGATCCAAATTATGCCGGCTTTTGTTCAAGTAGTAAGCCCTCTACATTGCCATCATCAAATGGGTTATCCTTTTTACTCTCTTCTAGTCGGAATATTGATAGTTGCGCGTCAAAGTCTCATTCAGGTTCAGAATCAGCATCAGTTGATACTGCTGGCAGAGTCTTGAGACCAAGGAAACAATACAACGAAAAAGGTCGTTCCCGCAGGAGGCGACATTTTTATGAAGTTTCATTAGGTGACTTAGATAAACATTGGATACTGAACCAAAGAATTAAGGTGTTTTGGCCTTTGGACCAAATTTGGTATCATGGTCTTGTCGATGACTATAACAAAGAAACAAAGTGTCATCATATCAAATATGATGATCGAGAAGAAGAATGGATTAATCTAGAAACAGAGAGGTTCAAAATCCTGCTACTTCCAAGTGAAGTTCCTGGAAAAGCGGGGAAAAAAAGAGCAGTAAGGAAAAATAAAAGCTCTGGCCAGCAAAAGGGAAGCCTGTCCAGCAAGGAAAGGCAAATAAGAGATGTGAATACTGAGGATAATAGCTGTGGTGAAAGCTGTATGGACACAGAGCCTATAATCTCTTGGTTGACTCGATCTTCCCATCGGTTTAAATCTTCTGCCTTTAATGGGGTTAAGAGAAAGAAGAATCCTATTACACTTCCAAGTACGGCCTCATCGTTATGGAATGAAGATGTAAAAACACGGAGGTGCTTAGCTGAGAGTTCCCCAAGGGATGGTAAAAGCAGCCTTTCCAGAGATTCTGTATCAGAAGATAAATTAGGTGATAACTTTGGGAGGAAGTCTCCATTGCAAAGCTTCAATTGTCCTAAAGATGACAAGCAACCTATTGTCTATTTTAGAAGGCGGTTTCGGAAGCCAACCCTGATGTCACCTCATATTTCTGAAGATAAACATGTTAACACAACTGCATCTTGTTCCGTTTCTTTTGATCCTATTGCTCGGCTTATGGATGTAAAGGAGTGCAATGATGGAAGGGTTGAGATAGAGGGGCCATTGTGTTACATGCATAATGGGGGGGTTTTTAAAATTTTTTTGGAAACAGGTTCAGCAACATTCAAGTTTGGCCTAAAATATCCAATACAATCGGTGTTGAATGATTCATTCAAATTAGAGAATTTGTGGTTGTTCCGTGCTATTCTGCTACTTCAGTATGGTACAGTTATGACCCTGTGGCCAAGAGTTCATTTGGAGATGCTTTTTGTTGACAATGTGGCTGGGCTGAGGTTCCTACTATTTGAAGGCTGCTTGATGATGGCTGCAGCCTTTATCTTTTGTGTCCTTCGGTTATTTCATCAACCTGGTGAACAAGGAAAGTATATTGACCTGCAGTTGCCTGCTACATCTATCCGATTCAGGTTTTCGAGTGTTTATGGTATAAGGAAGCCTCTTGTGTTCACATTTTACAATTTCTCCAGAGTGAAGAATTCTAGATGGATGTATTTAGATTCGAAACTTCAGAGACATTGCGTACTCAGTAAGCAGCTCCATCTCTCTGAATGCACATATGATAACATCCAGGCGCTTCAAAATCAATCTAGTGAGTATCCGATTACTTCCATCAGAGGCAACCCCTTAGTCAAGGTACTTTCTTCAATTTTGTTATTTTGCTGATTGGTAACTCCGTGTCCTTGACCTCATTTCAAGAATATGTGTGCTATATTTAAATAATGTGCCAAAGCTCCCAGTCACTGCTATTTGAGTTGTGTTGTTTTTTTGCATGAACAGGTCATGCAGAAGAGGATTAGGCCAGGGATTAACATTATGGGTGTTTCCAGAGAGTTATCTCAGGCTGATACTAGTGAATGTTCTGATTCTGGCAAGAGGAAGATTCCTCCGTTTTCACTTTCTTTTGCTGCTGCACCTACATTTTTTATTAGTTTACATCTGAAGTTGCTGATGGAAAAATCAGTAGCTCATATAAGCTTTTGTGATCATGCACTGATAGATGATGAGGAAGACTTTGGTCTGATGACTGATGACTGCTCTAGCGTTGATGATTGCTCTAACGGTAATGCAGAATTTGATGTGAAGAAAAATATGATTGCTTTGTCAAAGGATGCGGTGCGTGATGGATTGACTTGTGCCAAGCCAGATTTATTAGTTAGTCCATCTAATTGCAGTGATCAAGTTCTCTCAGAAAATTACCAGAATGTTGATCGTTGTGCTGATAGAACTTCCATATTGGATCGTTCTGAGAGGCATCGTACTGTTCAGTTACCAGACTGGCAAACATGCCATTTTGACCATTCTTTTCCTTCAGATTCTTTATCTGATAAGATTAAAGGCAATGATGATTCTCATACTTTCCTGTGCGATTTGAGTGTCCAAATACCTTCTGTTGATCAATTTGAGAAACCTTGTGATGGTGATTTGCGTGATGCTCAACACTCTTCTGAGTTTTCCTGGAATGCAAATGGAGGGGTCGTTCTCAGCCCCAACCCAACTGCTCCCAGAAGTTCTTGGCATCGGAACAGAAATAATTTCTCATCTTTTGGTTTCCAGTCTCATGGGTGGTCTGATGTGAAGGGTGATTCTCTTCACAATGGTTTTAGCAGTGGACCTAAGAAACCACGGACACAGGTATCTTATTCAGTGCCTATTTCTGGGTATGATTATAATTCAAGGCACAGAAGCCATTATCAGAGACAGAGAGGGTTGCCTCACAAGCGAATTAGAAAGGCTAATGAGAAGAAATCATTGGATGTTTCTAGGAGTCCTGAAAAGAATCTGGAGTCCTTATCTTGTGGTGCAAATGTGTTGATTACCCTTGGTGATAAGGGGTGGAGAGAATCCGGTGCTCGAGTTGTGCTAGAATTGTTTGATCACAACGAGTGGAAACTTTCTGTAAAACTTGCAGGTATTACAAGGTATTCATACAAAGCACATCAGTTTCTGCAGACTGGATCAACAAATCGTTACACTCATGCTATGATGTGGAAAGGAGGGAAGGATTGGATCTTAGAATTTCCTGATCGGAGTCAGTGGGCTATTTTCAAGGAGATGCACGAGGAATGCTACAACCAGAACATCCGTGCTGCTTCGGTTAAAAATATTCCTATTCCTGGTGTTGTCTTGATAGAAGAGAATTATGATAATGAAGCTGAAGCTACTTTTGTTCGTGGCTCTAAATATTTTCGACAAGTCGAAACAGATGTAGAGATGGCTCTGAATCCATTGCATGTCTTGTATGACTTGGATAGTGAAGATGAGCAGTGGATTTTGACTACTAAAAATTCTGAGAAAGATAATGGTTTCTTGGATGGGATGTCTAGTGAGATGTTTGAGAAAACAATTGACATGTTTGAGAAAGCTGCATATGCTCAGCAACGTGATCATTTTTCTCCAGCTGAAATAGAGGAACTAACGCTCGATGTTGGGCCCTTCTGTGTAACCAAAAGCATTTATGAATATTGGCAGCAGAAAAGGCAGAAGAAGGGAATGCCTTTAATACGGCATTTGCAGGTACATTCTTAATGATAACTTCTGTAATTTTGATATTATCATTCTATTTTAGGAATGTTACTCATCCTGGTACTGATTAATGACATTTTGAATGATATATTAGCTTTTACACATGAATAGGAAGGGGGTTAGAGAAGTGAGGGGGAAGGGATTTTAATATGTGCGGTAGTGGATTGATATTTACTTATTTACCCTAGTTGCATCTATCATCAGCAAGCTGAAGGCCTGCTGAATGTTATGCTAAGTGTTTTAAGTTATTACTAGATCACTTGTTATTTGTTGGTTTATTTAGGATATGGTTGATGTGAGTGGGTTTTACTGCTTGAATGTCTCTATGTGGAAACCATTCGTTCCTCTATTCTATATTTCTGCCTATTGATTGAGATGTATTCAACATTTTGATTTTGCAATTGATTGTCTTAATGTATGGTTTTGTTATGCAATTTACATTCTTTTCAAGATCTCTGTTTCTTTTAAGCACCTGATATTTTAGCACCTTATTATGGTTGAAAATTTACCTCTATTTCTTAATGCTTTGTTCAGCCACCTCTATGGGAAAGATATCAACATGAATTGAGAGAGTGGGAAGTTGCCGTGACGAAGAATAATATTCCCATTTCTAACGGGTGCCTGGACAAGGGTGTGCCCTTGGAGAAGCCAGCTATGTTTGCTTTCTGTTTGAAACCAAGAGGTTTGGAAGTACCAAACAAAGGATCAAAACATCGATCACAAAAGAAAATTTCGGTCTCAGGGCATTCAAACAGTATTCTGTATGAACAGGATGGATTCCATCCTTATGGTGAGTATTTGATTCATGTGATGATTAACATTTTGAACAACTTATGTACTCCTCCTTACATTTGTTTGGTGTGTCGTCAGGACGAAGATTCAATGGGTTGGCATATGGTGATGAAAAGTTTGCATTCCCAGGGCATAATTATGATTCTGTGGATGATTCCCCTTTGCCTCAAATCTCTCCGATATTCTCACCACGAGATGTTGGCAGCATGGGATATTATTCTATAAACAACCGTGATGATAGAAATCATATACCCAAATATAACAGACACAAGTCAAGGAAATTTGGATCATTTGGGTTTCATAATGATTCCTATAGTCAGAGAATTTCATCTTCAGGGAAAAGAAATGGGGGTAGTAGATGGAATGTGGGCTATTATGACTTGGCAGGCCACAGGCAGTACCTGTTGGATGGTTCTCAGAGACATGGGATTGATCAAATAGATGGTACAGACCTCTATGAAATTAGAATGCGTGATACCTCGGGTGCTGCTCAGCATGCAGTTAACATAGCCAAAATGAAAAGAGAAAGAGCTCAGAGATTGCTTTACAGAGCGGATATAGCAATTCACAAGGCTGTGGTTGCCCTTATGACCGCTGAAGCAATGAAAGCTTCTGAGGATTCGAATGGTGATGGGTAGATAAGACATGAATATCTGGCTCTGATAACTTCATGGATCCCTCCAGTTTGCAATTGAGCTGCATAGGGGGCCACCAAGTAGACTCAGCAGTGAGTTTACCTGACAAAACAATTGGTTCGACTTTGTCAATGGTTGTGTCCTATTGTCATTATACTGAACTTCAAGTCATGAGAGCTGAAATCAATGGGACGGAGTAGATTTTATTGCTTCTACGTGCAACTCTTTTGCACTGTTTGCCAGCACCTTCTCCAGCTAGGCCTGGTTCAGTAGTGTTGTTGCGCTGATCTGCATGGTATGGATCTATGGAATTTTGGCTGCCTATATTTTGTACAGAATTTTTTCCCCTTGACCTCAGTTCCAAATGTTAAATATGAAAATAGAAATCGGCCAAATAATACGACACAACCTTGAATGGAATTGCAGTCCTATCTGTCATAAATGGGCACATAATTCGCAAGATAGCTGGGGGCTATGAAAATAGTAACGCAATTACCCTTTTTTCTCAGCACAAGGAACATCGAAAGAAAATTGTCTTGCAGGCAAACTAGTTTATGTTTCGAGATTATTTAAGTTAAAATTTTTTAGATCAGTTAATCCCGAATCTTCTGAATAAGATTGTATGAAGGATATTTTTCACATTTCTTATGGTGTATGGAGGTATAGGAAAAAACGTGTAGGTGCAAGAAGCAAGTGTTCTAAATGTATGATTGTTTAGAAATATCTCTAACACAAATTTTTTCATTATTTAAATATTTGAATTCATTGAACCAGAAGTTTTTAGTTCGAGTTTCGAGCGAATAATCCATGGGCTTTGACAGTAAGGTTAACAATGTAAAAATAGTTTCTGAACATGGACGGCTTCTTCCTGCCTCTGTATACTTTTATAAATTTTCCAATCTGTCCTTTTAAAAGACTCTTGTGCCCCTGTGTATAATTGTTAAACATTCGAACAGTGAGAGAGACGTAGGTGTGTGAGAGAGATGGAGGTGTTGCTTTTGGTGCTCGTGGTGGTGGAGTGTTGTAGTGGTAGCGGCTTTGAGCGGTGGTTTGGTGGTGATTTGGCGTTGTTGGTAGTGGTGACGGTGGAATGTAAGATGTAAGATCGTTTGAGATAAGAAGTAGAATGGAAATATAAAATAATTTGGAATGTAAGATCGTTTGAGATAAGTTGAGTAGAATAGAAATGTGAAATAATTTGGAATGTAAGATCGTTTGAGATTAGTTGAGTAAAATGGAAATGTAAGATCGATTGAGATAAGTTAGGTAGAATGGAAATGTAAAATTGTTTGACATAAGTTGGGTAGAATGGGTTGTAGCTTTTCAAAATATACTTTTTGAAGGGTTGTAATTTAAATTTATGTTTTTAAAACAGTTATTTCTTAAGTAATTTTGAAAAATACAATAAGTTTTGGAACATGAAAAATGACTTTCAGATTGGTCTATTTAGGAAATATAAGTATTGGTTTCGGAAAAGGTCATTTTAGAAGTCATTTTAGTTGTGTTTGAAACAAATTGTTTTAAAAGTATCTTGAATTTTTTAAAATTATTTTCGGAATAATTTGTTTGAAAGTATAAAATCATTTTTGAAATGGCCTATTTTAGAAACATGAAATCATTTTCGGAATGACCTGTTTCACCTTTTCATTAAGTAACTTCACGGACCGCTTAAGTGTCATTAAAGGCAAGAGTGTCTTTAGTAACATAGTTACAATCAATCATTTTCTGTAAAGTGGTGACAATGTGCCTGAATATATTTGATAAAAATAACAAATAAAAGATAAATAGTATTAACATATTTAATAATTATGATAAATGAATAATATTAAATATCTTACTGGATAAGCATACTTTTGTTATGATGATGATGGTAGTGGTGGTGGTAGTGCCCCTTCCTCGTCATGACTACGATGTTGAAGACCAACAACAAAATGAACATCAGAGTCAGGAATAAGATATGGATATGACATTCATCGAAATCATTCCATGTAGGTTATAAATACTTACTTTACTCTTTCACAACTTATAAGCAACATGGTCACAATAATTGAATAATAAAGAACAGTCAATAGGTGTTTCAGAAATACCTCAGTTTTAGGAATGTCAACTGGAACATCAACATTATCTCTGCCTCATCTATGTATAGAAGTTGTGGGTCTCTCTTTACCCTCTCCTTGAGAACTTTCACCCCTAGTTCGAATAATATATGAATATGACATGCGTCGAAACCATCCCAATATAGGTTATAAATATTTACCTCACCCTTCCACAACTTGTAGGTAACATGGTCACGATAATTGAGTAATAAAAAAATATCAATAGGTGCTTCAAAAATGTCTCAGCTTTAGAAATGTCAATTGTAACATCATCTCTGTCTCATCTACGTACAGAAGTTGTGGGTCTCTCTTCGTCCTATCACTTTTACCCCTAGTTATAACTATCAATTTGTCACATAGTACAAAATTATTATACTTCAGTAAAAAAAACAAATAAAAAAATTTAAAAACAAAAAAATCTTATTTTGGAATGGATAATTTCGAAATTTATTTTCGTCCGAAAATAGCTTCTAAAGTTGCCCATTCCAAAAGTGAAAGTGTAACAAAAATGACTTTTGGAATGAACAATTTTGAAAGTTGTTAATTGATTTTCGAAATTGTCTAGTTTAGAAGTCATTATTCTCAATTCTCCACTTGAGAACGAGCAATTTTGAAAAATGATTTTGAATCTGAAAATAGACTTCCGAAAATGACCTATTCTGAAATAATTTTTTTTTTAAAAAGATGATTTTCAATTATCAATTCCAGAATCTTTATTGGATCCGAAAACAACTTCTAGAATTTCTCATTTCGGAAGTAATTTTTCACGAAAAATCCCCACCTGCATTCGCACAGCTCACTCCCCAATCATCTCTAAAACCATCAATAAATCACCCTTACCTCAAACAGTGGACACGACGGTGGACAATGGTAGCGACAGCGGCAAAAGCTCCTCTGAGTAGTTGAAAAGTAATTTGAACATATAGGATTGAAAAGGGTATAATTGACTATACAGTAACATATTAACAGTTTAAGAAAATTATAAATATATGGAGGTGCAGGAAGAAGTAGTCCTCAACATGTTTAGCTAGATTAAGTCCAGTTAAACTGAGTTGACGTATAGTTCGCATCATGGTTTAGACAGTAGCTAGCTCTTTATAGCACAGTTTGATGGAATTCACATATAGTATTAATGATGTTGGAACTAAAGGCATGGGAAAAGAGGAATATAGCTTTTGAAAAGCTTAATTAGTGATACTTATTTTTGCTTCCACTGCAGTTGAGCTCAATGAATTGGTCAAGAATGGCAGAAGTCCCCCACTAGGAAAGTTGAAGCTAAACTGTTATGGCAAATTCGTTGGCTATGGTTAGAGTTATTTGTCTCTGAGATATTTATTTTGGAATTTAGATTTGGATATCTCACAATATTTATTTTCAAAATGTGTTTAAAACTAAATCAATGTAAGTTCGAAAAGTGATTATAACTGAACTTTTTATACCTTTTTCTTCAATAAAGTAATTTGATTCGAATTTCAAATTAAAAAAAATTAAGAATCGAGCCAATCCAACAAAACTTCTAATTATATATTAATATAATATTATATATTTAGAATTAATTAGCAACTAATAAACATACATCAATATATTTGTTGAATATATAGTTTTATAATTTGATAGTATTATAATTATATACAATTACTAAAAGCATAGCAAATTTCCATTGAAGTTTTAAGCTATATAGTTATGTAATTTATATATGAAATGAGAGCAAGCTTAGGCACATAGCAATAATTGTAAAAACATGTTTTTTAATTATAAAGTGTTTAATCATAGCTTTTAAAATGATTAATTTATAAAAAAACTGTCAAAACTAATCTAATCCAAATTGGAAGACATTAATTTGGTTTTATTTAAATTTTATGTTAATTTAAATCTAATCAAACTGAAATTATATTTTATTTCTATGGTTAGTTCAACTAGCTTTTCAATTATGAATTGATTTGATACTCTCAAATTTTTAAGCGTACATAACTAATATATTTGTACTCCAATAGACTGGCAGATTTGACACAAAAATAGAGGTAATTCAAATTTGGTTCAAGAAAGCCATTCTTGCACCTGTTTTTGTGTTCCTAAAGTAGTATTTCACTGATTTTATAAATGTTTGTCCTCAATTGAAGAAACATAACATGTTATGTTCCAAAACATAACATGGATGAAAGAGAATGTCTGTGTAAGGGTTAAATTCTCTAGACAAATGATGAGATGACATCATGAAAAATTATTGTGTTTATTTTATGTTACTGTAACCTTTGTTCTGACAAAAGTCGGTTCAATGGGAAGTAAGAAATCATTGTTTTTAGAAAAATGTTTGGTTGATGCCATTTTCTTTGTATATGCTGCATCCATGATTGACATGTTAAATTATGACATTAAAAAGAACATAATGAAGAGAAGGACCAATTCATTTAGGAGATGAGTTATGCTCCAAATTTGGTCAAGACAAACAGCAGATAACATAAAATTATAGGGAGAAGGATAGAAAATAAAGAAACTTTATTCTCAACATTACACATAAAATATATGGTGCAGATAGGATCAGGTATAGACACAAAAATATGACAAATATTAAAATTATAGAACATGACTATAATACATATATAAAAGTTAACGTAAATAGACATATAATAAAAAAAAAGGCACCATGGGGAATAATATTTCAGAAAATAATTATGAATCATTGTGAACATAACAAATTGTTATAGCTTATGTAGCTATTGTGGTATACCAATTCCTATTTAAAGTTCAAAATAAAGGCAAAAGGATGTCATTATTAGAAAGGGTTTTTGTAATGTCAAACAAGAATATTCTAACACAAATAGGTACTTGAGTGTGTGATTTTAAGAGTTAAGAAATTCTCTCATTTTTTCAAATTTTTTTCTATATATTTGACTTTTATGCTGAAAAAAAAATATAAACTAAAGTTCACTTTTATTTATGAGCCTTAGTGAGACTTTTTCTTTCACATTTGATGGATATATTGCATAACTTGTGGGGCATTAGCCATTCTTCTTTTACTTTCTTTTGATGTTGTGCTTTATCTTGTTAATATTTTGATCTTAATTTGCAACTTTTACGAAAAGTGGATGAATAGACCTCTAGGGTAATGTAGCAGAGTAGGAGATAAACTATCTGAATTTTTTAATACGATTATGGGCATTTTTAGTGGTTAGTCTTTCATTTTGACCATATCTCTCAAAGTATATCATATGGTCATAATCTTTATTCTTTTATTCCTCTCCTTGCTAGAGTGCATTATTATATCACTAAGAGAATGGGTGAAAGCAAAAAGGGCTATTCATTGATGTATGATAATTAATGAGAAAAAATTGATGATGTTCATAAAAATTTTAGAATTCTAGTACTGTTATTTTTTAATGATATTGTCTTTTTCTTTTTTTATGTGTGTTTTAAACTCATTTAATTATTGGTTCAAAATATAACTGTAATGAAAATTAGATTTACGAATTGAGTATTTACATTCTCGTCTAATATGAATTTACATTTTAATAACAATATATGATATATCTAATTAATTGAGTTCGTTAACCTATAAAAAAGAAGTAACATAAACATGTGCTATGGTGGAGTGTGTCTACCTTTATTAGTCCACTTAGCACAAGAACCCTAATATTTTTAATAAATAAAGAATCTTAGTTACCACACTATATCATATAAACAATTATTTTTTAGTTATCTTTGACTTGTATGAGATAATAAAAACTATAAAAGGAGAACAAAATTTATACTATTGGTAATGGTAAGTTCCTTTTGTTGGTAATGGTAAGTTCCTTTTGTTGGAAATGGAGTACGTCATGGCATCATTTCTTGGATATAAATTCTTTAGCAAGATAAATCAAGGTCTAGCTACCTTGTCAAATTATAATCATTCAACCATATCAAATCTTCATATCTAAATGGGAAAGGTGAACTCATTTATTAACTCGGAATGGAAAGTTTTTCTTTCTTTCATCTTGCTTTTTGCCCTTGAAGTATAATAATTTGCCATAGACATAATTATGTAAGTGAAAGAATTTGAGAATTTCTTATATTTCTTTCTTCTTTACGCAATGTTTCTTGAAATGATTTTCTTTCAAGATATATAAATATTAAACTATCTCCTTTTCTTTTTACTTTATCTTTTGAAAATTAATTAAGTTTCTGTTTTCCCTTTCCTTCTTATTAATTGCATTACAATTTCTGATTTCTGGAGTCTTTGGAAATCTTTCATCTAGAATAGGGTTTGTTCCTTTTCATTAATGTATCATTGAAATACTTTATATTTTTTTTGGCAAAACATAAAAGAGAAGCATAATCTTATATTTATCATCAAGCTTTAATGTTCTCAAAATTATCCAATATCTTCTTAAAACATGTTAGTTATTATTGATTTTATCATTAAATACAATTATTATTTCAAATAAAGTAAGTATGAAGAATTTGATCATATATAAATATTTAAGCTTAACACATACTTCAACTACAGTTTTACTTCATCATATTAATTTCCTCCTTTATTATGGACAAAAAGACATATTTACTTTTTTTATTATCACTTTTGTGCATTCTTCTAGTTTCAAGATAGTTTCTATCTCATTTCTTTCGTAATTTAAAGTTGTTATAAAAACAAATTCTCAATATCGAATTTGTTAGTCATATTCAAATTTATATCATCTTATTCTTTTTTCTCTTTTCTTATGACACTAGTTGTTATGTTCAAACAATATGAGTCATAAAACAAAAAAATATACTATTGTTGTATCAAATAGTAGAAAATATTGTATATATCAAAATGAATGTAAATAAAGTTCCAAATGAATGTTCTATACAAATACCTCAAATATAATAGTAAAAATATTGAAAAAATGTTAAAAGATCATGTATGACATCTTATTTTAGTTAATGAGAGTCTAATTAAAGAATTAACACCTTCTAAGAAGTTGAGACAAAAAGATCTCCTAACATTATTTTTGTTTTTAATAGTGGTCGAGGGCTTAACTGGAATAGGACCGTTGCTAAGAAGATGAAGTACATATTACATAAGAAGGTGAAATATGCACAGGAAGCATTAACCTATGAAACATACATACATAGACATAACTGTAGGCCTACACTAAGAATTGAGCACTGGAAGGTGTATAAACTCAAAGACTCGGTGGAATCAACATAATCAGTGCGTATATGCTAGAAATAAGGGTATTTTGACACTTACAAACCATTTTAATAATATAATAATCTATAGTACTTTAAGTTAAAAAAAAAAAAACATATTAAAATGTTAATATATAAAAAATTAACATGAAAAAGGAAAGAAAAATACTCCATAGAATAAGAATAAAGTGTTCAACTAGAACAACAAAACTTTCTAAACCATTGTTATTTTTTTAGACATACCACTACATGCCGAGGTACTTATATAGAATAGAATATGAAAAAGTATTTTAAGATATAATACTATTGTTCTTTCTTCTAAAACCTAAGTATCTAATAAAAAATAAATTTTAAAAAGTCACCCTTTGATACCTAGATTTCAACTAATTTCTCTCAATTGATATTATTCCGTCTATACATATGAATTCGATTTTGATTATATACTTAAGAGACACGATGAGTGAACAATATTATTGATAGTATTGTTCGCGAAAAATAAAATAATTTAAAATAATATTTACGGTATAAAACACTAGACAATGAGATGAGACTGAAAGCAATCAATTCTTGTGTTTGATTTTAGCCAATGTAAGCAAGTGATTTTCAAACCACAATCATTAAAGCATAGATTTTTTTTTTTTTATTCCAAAACTGATAATTTTGCTATCAATTTGCTCAAAGTAGGAGACATATTTTTTTCTCATTCATGAACACATTAATTTACCCATGAATATTATGAATAGCGCAATTTTTTTTAGTACATGTTCATTTTGAGGTTTTTTCATACATCTATTGAAGGATGTATAAAATCAAAATTTACAATAAGTGTATAATTTTTCATAATAAAAATCTAAAAAATATATTTTAATGTTATTTTTCAAAAATTAAATATAATAGAGATTAAAAATTTAAGAACTTGCATCACAAAAACCCTTTTTTGGTTTAAATAGAAACTAACTATCTCTGCAGTATATTTTTTTATTTGTTATTAATTGAACGTAATTTTAAAATGTGTGTGTATATATATATATATATATATATATATATATATATATATATATATATATAAATTATGAACAATAATAATAATAATAATAATGTATTTGATTATTTGATAAGTTATACTCGTACAAATATTACCTTTTAGTTAACATATTTAAAAATAACTTATATTTTTTTTTCTTATGTTTGATCATTACTATCTAAATCTATATTTATTTTCTTTATTATTGTGTAAAATAAATTTAAAATTTTATAAAGCAGAGAAATTAATTTGCATCAGGACATTGCCAGCCAAAAAGCAATATAGAAAGGGATTATGCAACTTTGATGGTTTGATTGATGAAGACAACCCCACATGCAGATTAAGATTGTGCATACAAGAAAGAAAAGAATACAACAAACTTAACAAGTGAAATGTTACATACGTATATGATAATTGAAATGAGTGAAAAGCATAACCTATTAATATGATAATTAAAAAAAAACAAATTTTTATAATTAAAAAAATTAATATTAGCTGTGAATCACCATTTTTCATAAGTGAGTGAAAAAACATCACAACCACATAATCACCATTTTACACCCACAGTAGAGACATATAGGCATATGTTCACAGATAGAACAAGAGACACAGCAAAACTTGAAGTACAAGCTACATTTATATTCTTTCCTTAAAAGTACAGTACATGAGTGAAACTCAATATTTGGTTATCAAATCCCAGAAAAGCTAGAATATTTAAAAAAAAAAAAAAACTTGCATGAGAAGCATTTATTGTAAGCCATGCAATTATATACACTACAAGACACTAATAACCCATTACAAAGCAAAAGCAACAAGATTTAGATAATCAGATACATATTAATAAACTAATTTTTTTCTTCACACTGCTTCATTAGAGTCTTCATGCTTCCAAATAAGTGGTTTACCATTGGCCCAATCCCTGAGCTTCAGAAGCACAAAAGCAATCATCCCACACAGAAAACCTAGAGCAGCACTAGAACCCACCAAAGAAACTGCAGTACAAAGAAGCATAACAAAGGAATCTTCCTTAGTGTTCATGTCCCTAGAAGCCATGGCTAGTTCAACCCCAGCAAACAGCAGCAACACCCCTAATATCCCCACAGGAAACTGGTTGAAGAAGTGAGCCAAAGAACTCCCCAACACAAACCCTAACACCAACTTGGCTGCACCAAGAAGTGCCACACACCCACCACTCCTCCCTCCAAACTTGTACTGCCCCGCAAGCCCACCTGCCCCATGGCAACATGGCATGGCCCCAAACCACCCCCCCACAAGGTTCATCAACCCCACAGTCACCGACAACGATGTCACTGAAAAATCCTTACCCGGAAACAAGTCTGAAGAGAGCTTACAAACCGCTATCACAGAGTTCAGAATTGACAATGGGAGTTGAGGAATAGTACCCTTTATAAACCCTTGCCTCCATGCATGTCTAGACATTTTCACCACCTCTATTGAAGAGGGTCCAAATCTAAACTCATGCATAACCCTAGGCCTTCTCACAAAAGCCAAAATCACACCCAGCACAAACACCAAGAAAGCAGAAGGAAGGGAGAAAAAAACCCTTCTCATCTTCCTCATTTTACTTCGGGTTTCACGGGTAATTGCTTCTTGATCTTGATCTTGATCTTGATCATGGTCTTGATCATGGTCCTCGTCAGCACCATTTATGATAACGATGAAACAAACACATACTATAGCGAGAATCAACCCGTCAAACCCAAGCCAGTGCCTTTTCTCCAAAGATGCTGACTTTGGAAGGTCTTGAACTTTTCTCACGTATTTGACCGCGGTCAACGCGAAGGACAAGCCCTGTGCGAGCTGAATTCCCCTCACAACGCATAAGGGCATCAGCTTGTAAGCTAGCTGCATGAGTCCGGTGAGTCCGAGCACGAGGAGGACGGCTCCGGTGAGGATCCCGGAGGCCATGATCTCGGGAATGGAGAAGGTGGGGTCGGCGAGGGCGGCGGCGGCGATGGACTTCATGGGCTGGACGGGCATGGGGACGCCGTAGATGGCGCCGGTGACGATGTTGTAGAAGCCGGTGAAGATCAATGTGGTGCCGAGATTGAGGTTTTTGGCTAGGGTTAGGGACAAGACTATGGGGATGTAGGTGCCCAGGTCTCCCATGGCGCCGTTGAGTTCGGCCCAGGTGGAACGCATGACGAGGTTGCGTTTCACCTTCTGCACGGTGGAGGAACTTGGCGAGGGTGGTGCCATGGAGATTTGGCTAAGCTCAACAATGGTGCATGAGAAGGGTGAAAGAGAATGCTTTTATACTCCTCCTATGTCACTGTTCAAACCATGTCTCCATTTCAAATCAATATAATTTTCTGCACCACTAATTTACCATTTATATATTCTAAATTATTATTTTATTGCTTTTAAATGATATAATTATAAATTGATATTTGGGTTATCAAAGGTGATGATTGTCACAATATTCTAACTAGTATTTTAAAATTTAAAATTTAAAATTTTATACAACAAAATTCTCTTTTTCTTTTTTGCCGAATAATAAGTGGCTATCTCTTAAATTTTAACGTCTAATAAAAAAAAACATAAATAAAAGAAATATCTGAAAACCAATAAATGATTTGTCCGTGGGTGTAATTTAGATAAAATAAATCTATATGGATGAAAATAATACTTATTTTATTTGAATCCATGTAAAAAAATGCATTTATTTAAATGTTAGAAGGGCTGGGAGGAACACAAAGTTGAAAATAAATTCATGCATTAAAGAAAGGAATAAGTTGTTACTTTCTTTTTTTATTTAAATAACGATTTTAATTTGAGTATCTATTTTTTTAAAAGAAGATATTTAATAAATTAACTATTTTAATTTAAGTATCTCATTTTATCTATAAATCTTACTATTTACGCTACTTAAATTAAAACATGTGATATACAATTTAAAGTGTTAACAAATTATATTATTACAATAGCCTGTGGTAAAAATTATATGGGTTTGAAACATGTTATTCTGGAACATTAATTTTGACTTGAACATGTCATTTCGAAAGTTAAATTTCATTTCGAAATAGGTTGTTTTAAAAACATAAATTCAAAGAAGAATGCTTTTGGAGCAGTCTATTATGATGAAACGTAAATTTCACAATGGTATATTCCGAAAACATAAATACAAACCAAATAAATGTTTCTTGAAAGTGAAATCGGGTAATTTTCCGGAAATTATATTTCGGAATACAAAACAAACCCACCTCTACCCAAACTTATCTCAGACAAAAACACCACCTTGCGACGACCACTGCTCCGCCATGACGACCCACCACCACCAACCTTTAACTCCCAAGCACTACCACCACAACACCACGCCTCGACGGTCACCACAGTAGCACCACCTCCCTTACACACCTACATTTCATTGTTTCAAGCATATAATTAACTTTTAGAGGAACAAAGGAGTCTTTTCACAAGGCACAGATTAAGAAATTAAAATTTGTATGGTGGTGCAGGAAGAAGCTCTCGGAATCCCAACATCGTGATGGGCCTTAAAGGGGATTTCCTTTTGAATCCTACAAGTGACTGATTCTTCCTGCACCTCCATGGTGACTTCCTGCAACTCTATAATTTTAATATATTCTGATTTTAGCCTTGAGAAAAAGACGAAAATAGCCTTTATTCATGATAACTTACATTCATTTTTTTTCCACTTTGCGGGTTGCACAAACCGTAATACAATTAAAAACTAAATACATTGCGGATTGTACAAACCGCAATACAAATTTTTTTTTAAATACATTGCGGGTTGTACAACCCTCAATATAAAACTTTTTTTAAATACATTGCGGGTTGTACAACCCGTAATGTATTTAAAAAAAAATTTGTATTGCGGGTTATATAACCCGCAATGTATCTAGAAAAAGTTTTATATTGCGGGTTGTACAACCCGCAATGTGAAAGGTGCAGAATATGAAATTGCTGGTTGTACAATCCGTAATGTATTTATTTTTTAATTGTATTGCGGTTTGTGTAACCCGCAAAGTGAAAAGAAAAAAATCTCAGTTACCATAATAAAGGTTGTTTTTGTCTTTTTTCAAGATTAAAATGAGAATATGTTAAAATTATGGAGGTGCAGGAAGTCAATATAGAGGTGTAGAAAGAATCACTCCCTACAAGTTCACTCCTTTGACAAATTCTTCCTGGCCCACATAAACCTTTAAAATTCAATATTTATCTTATGGAAATAATTAAAATGAGTATTTAAAAAAAAATGTAAATTGGATGAGATATTATTTAATTTATTTTTATAAAAAAAATAAAAATATAAACTAGATAAAGTGTTATTTGATTTATATTTTAAAATCAAATATAAACTAGATTGCACCTTCCCATATAAAGTATCATTCTGTTTATATTTTATTTGAAAATGTAGATAGGATGTCAATCATCATATTTATAAAATATTAATTTTACCAAAAAGTGAAAGAAGTAGAGAATAATATTAACTTTTGTAATTTTATACAAAGATGTAATAGACTTTTTTATATGAGGTATGGAGGTGCAGAACGAAATCATGGAGGTGCAAGAAGAATTCGTCCACTCCTAAAAGCTAAATTGAAACACTTTCATATTACAAAAGTACTGATAATTCAGAAATTTTCCATATTAAATAATCCGAAGTATGTAGAGAACTTACAAAAATGAAACCAGTAACGTGAATCTCACTTTTCACAGCAGAAACGGCAACCGTCTACGGCGACAATAATCACAGTGACTACGATAATGGGGTGATAGTGGAGGCTACAACAGGTAATAGCAGCACATCGAGAGAGGGAGTGCAAAGAGAACAAAAAACTTAGAAAATGAAAAACAATTAGGTTTATGACTAGTTTTGTCTTTTACTTCCCCATGGGGTGCAAAAAGCAGGCCCATTTCAACCAGAAGCAGAGTTCTTATTTCGTTTGTCGCTACTCTGTCGAAGAGTTCTTCTTTCACTCGCTGAGTTCCACTTCTCGTTTATCCCAAAACATTGCATCTACTTTGTTGACGCGAATGCGACCAAGGTAAACCAAATTTCTCCGTCAAGAATTCTTGCTATTAATGTTACACGGTTTAATTTTGGGGAATGTGGATGACAAAATTCATTAATTGGAATTGAGTTGTTGATTTTGTTTTGGGAATGTTAGATGCCGAGAATGGAGGACATTCTGAACCTTCCGGTACAGGACCCTCCTTGTTCCGAGTTATCTGCTGCTCACATAAATTGGGTCAAATTGGAAGGTGGTCGCCAAGGTGGTGATGATATTGCTCTCATTCCTTTTGCCAGAGTTCATGATTTTGTCAAAGGGGAATCTTCCAATCCCGAATGCCCTGCGAGTTTTCGCATAGAATCAAGAAGGAAGAGAGCTGAAGGAAGCATTGCCAAGCCAAGGGTTGATGGCTACCTTGAATACACTCTGTAAGATTAGTTTTCTTTCAATTCAAACTTACAATTATGAAATATACTTAGTTGTTTACTTTAATTTCTATGTATGGTTGGTGTAGAAGTGAAATTGGGTTTAATTTCAACCAATCAGGAACCGTGACGGATGTGGATTTCAAGATAGTTATTCTAAAGGCCAATAAACTTATCGTAAATGCCATTTGAGATTGGATGACAATATGGGTCTGTTGGGAGAAATTTCTCTATAAACACTTATTGGCTTGTGGATTAAGCTGATTTGTAGAAGCCATCTCATGTAGCTTCTCTAAATTTTTATTTTTTTTAACTTATGCATAAGCTAGATTTTGCTTATGTAAAAACTTATTTTCTTTTTGCTGTTGGAAGTTCTTATAAAACCTCTCTATTTATATAAACTATTTATTCATTTTTCCGTCAAATTGTGGATCTTTTTGTTTTTATAGTTTATGTGATTTAAGCCTCAGTTGACTTAAAAAATCTGAACAGATTGGCTAATTGGCAATATGAAACTATGCATTGATATTTAGATACTGGTGTTCTTATGGTCCCGAAGACTACAGAGAGAGTGACTCAGGTGTAGGGGATAGTATGAGCACCAAGCCTGCTTCAGGGAAGGGGAGCAGGCCGGGAAGGCGTCACATGATGAGGGGGTGCCTTTGTCATTTCACTATTAAAAGACTGTACACCAGACCCCTCCTTGCGCTAATCATATATAACCAAAGAAGGCATGTAGATAAATCAGGGGCACCATGTCATGGATTGCTAGACAGGGACGCGGTGGGGACGAGAGCTATGTATGCTCCACGAATTTCTGAGGAGTTACGCCAGAAAGTGATGTCTATGCTTTATGCTGGAATGTCTTTGGACAAGATAATACAGCATCATGCAGAGGAGATGCAGCAGCAAGGTGGCCCCCAAAACCGCGATGATTTTCTCACTCGAAATGATGTGCGTAATATGGAAAGGACTGTTCGTAATTCTTCACATGAGATACACGAAAATGATGAATGCAGCGTAAAGATATGGGTTCAGAGGCATCAGAAGCATGTTTTCTATTTTCAAGATAACTCAGCTTCAGAACCATTTGTGTTGGGTATACAGACAGATTGGCAGTTGCAACAAATGCTCCGTTATGGAAATAATAGTTTAATTTCCTTTCATTCAGGTTTTGGCTTGAAGAAGCTCAAGGTATCGCACATTGCTCGTGTTTACCTTTTCAACAAAGGAACTTACATTTTATTACTAAGTTAATTATGCATGAAGTCAGGACTAGCCAAAGGGTATAACTTTTAGCTTGATTAGATGGGAAAAGGGCATGTTTAGAAGAAACATATATTATACGTCTTGAATCTGTCTAGGTCATTTAGTAACAACCAATTTCATCATTATAATCATGAATAACACACACACCTAGGCCTTCTTTTGTTATGATGAAAAATTAGTTATGTCAGCTGAATATTGCTGGATTTTAGAATGTCTCATACGTGTTTTCGTTATTGCCCCTTACAGTATCCTGTATGTTCTTTACTTGTTTTCAATTCATCTCAAAATGCAATTCCGGTTGCCTGGATCATCGCCTCATCTTTTGTTGGTAAATCCATTCATAAGTGGATTGTATTGCTATCTGAAAGATTACGAACCAAGGATCCCAGATGGAGGCCTGGTGCTATTTTGTTGGATGATCCATCTTTGCACTTTTCTATCATAAGGTAAAGAGATAAGTGTGGTTATTTTTAGTTTCGTTAAACTTTTTTTAAGAGACCCACCTGAATAGCAAATGGAGTGAGATCTTGCTCGTTGCAGAGAGGCTTTCCAGTGTCGCATTCTATTATGTCCCTGGCATGTTCGCCGTACTCTGATTAAAAAACTTCTCAAAAAATGCCGCAACTTTGAGGTGCAACGGGAGATGTTTATGCATTTGGGATGGATTCTGTACTGTACAAAATGTGGGCCAAATGCTATGGATTCTGTTGAAGAGCTTATGCAAATTTTTGTTGACCAGTGTGCCTTTATGGACTATTTCAAGAACCATTGGCAAGCTAGTATAGGTATTGTTCAATTGATGATGCATTTTGTATTCATTGAAGAAATATCTGCTCTTGCTGTAGTAGGCACACGTCAAAATCAGTTTTGATCTGAAACGCTCTGATTCAGATTTTATATCCAAATTCATTTCATTCTCAATCTCACCTCCAGATAAGTGCCTTAGGTTTTGTTGGGCAATAGTTGCGTTAGTGTTTCTACAACTAACGAATTATTTTCATTATGATTAGTGGAGTATCCAGTCGTTTGTGTATTTTGAGAATTAATGCTGTTTCTTGAATATCGTGGCACTGTGCTTTCTCATGCAGATATGTGGATTGATGCCATAAAGTCATTCCCAGTGACAACCCCTGAGCCCCATGCTGCAATAGAATCCTATCACCTAAAATTAAAATCTGTGCTTCTGAAGGAGAATTATGGTAATTTCTGGCTAAGAGTTGACTGGTTAATCCATGCTTTAACTACTGAATTTCACTCGTTATACTGGTTGGATCAGTACAGTTTAGAGACAGGGTATTTTGAGAATCTACGGGACAATTCTTTCTCCTCTAATGCTTGGCATCATGCTCTTCGTATTCCTGATGTTGATGTGATGCTGGATGAGCAAAATCTCCATCTTGCCAAAGTTTTATCCCAGACTGACAGAAGCTTGGTATATACAGTTTGGAATCCTGGTTCAGAATTTTCACTTTGTGATTGTTCCTGGTCTAGGCTGGGAAACCTCTGTAAACATGTCATCAAGGTGGCAAATTTCTGTAGACATCGGCTGGATGCAAAACCATCATTGTCTGCTCAAGTTTATAAACAGGCTTTGCTCACCCTTCTCCAAAATCCTCCTGATGATCCTTTAGTTCTGGACCATACCATTCTACATGTGGCCCGTTTGCAACAAGACATTAAGTCCTTGGAAGACTTGTCCAACAGTGGATTGCTCCAGCCTATATCTCCTGATTCAAGTTCTCAAATGGCTGAAAATCCTCTGCTTTTTCAACGCATCCAGTGACTGGCCCATTTTGAAAATAGATTGACTATGTTCGGGTTGAAGCTCACTTTTATGCTTATCCACTTGAGGCTAAGCTTCTCTAATGCATGTTTGAGACTGTTATCTGGCAGGCTCAATATTTGTCAGATGCTTTCACTACTTTGGGGAGGATGAACTCCAGATTGCCAAAAGAAATGAAAGGGAACGAACAAAACAGTCAGGGTCTCGTTGTGGTTCTTAACATGCATTCAGACGTTAAGGTGTTTTGCAGATCAAACCATCATGCTGTCAGTGTAAGCAATCAAATCTAATATAACAATAATATTTTAATGATTTGCTTTATATCCACTATACATTGTTTGTGTGTGTACAATAATGACAACGAGGTTTGAATTTGGACCCTCATACAAGCTACCTAAATCCCCTACTGCTAGGCTGAGCATAATGGGTTTATAATCTCTATAACCCTATCACTTAGTAAATATTCATTCTGGTGTTCCTTTTAACTAACCTGAATGTTCTTGGTCTTCTGACTGCTGTAATTGGGAATTTGATCTAATGTTTTTGTATCAGCGTGCCCTGAAGGTAGCTACAGACAATAATTCAAGTTCATGCTACAGAATCGAGAAAAAAGTTATTCATGCTTGATGATGGGGCTTTGTAGATATTCCATGACTAGATGCATTTCCCCCAGGACCTTAAGTTGCTTTGAAATCTACATCATGTTAATCTTTCAGGAGATCTTTTGACTTCTGTGCTACAATCGCCAATTCTGTGGTGGTTGCCTGGCACCTGCATGTATGGAGCCATTCAACTTGTACACTAGTTGAATAGGCATTTTCATTAAATTTCATATTTGATTCTCACCATACAATATTTATGGATTTGATATGTCTCAATTGATTCGATGATTTTCAGGGCGTGATTGTTGAAGTAGACTTTCATGTGGTTCCCAGGCTCCCGCAATTTCGGTTCTTGGTGGAAGATACACAGGTGATAAATCATTAGTTGTCATATAATAAAAGGTGGAAAAGAAATGTATTAAAAAAAAAAGACATATGCTTAGGCAATTAGCCGATCCACCCTACTTAAGTTCAACAAGAGCATCATTGAAAGAGATATTACAATCTCAAACGAAAATAGAATTCTCTGGTTGAGGTATCAACCATTTGTACAGTTTCATATCTATTGAAATTTCTTGTTACTGTTTTTCTCTCTATCCGAAGGGAAATTCTCATGGGGCTTTTTGAATGGTTTAAGGTTTTTCTTAGAATTTATCTAAAAAGTGTAAAAAGAAGGTCGATTATTTGGGTATCTCAAATTTTAGAGGGTAGCAGTACATTTGTATCCTAAATAAATCAATAAAAAAAAATAATCCTTTCGTTATTAAACCAAGAATGAAAAATAAACAAGTGTAAAAAAGTAATTCTATGGATTATTTATCAGTAACGGTAAAAGTTAATATCCTAACAAGAAGTCATTATCATTTTCATTTAACCTACGAGTTTGTTTTCCTCTTGCCTTACACAAATCTTGGTAAAAAAGTGAGAGGAAAATAAAATTATATTCTTTGATATTTTTTCTTCCATATGATTGACAAAGACGTGTTTGCACATCACGCCATCCAATAAATTTTCTATATCTGGCAGCTCCTCGGTATATGAGACAACGATAGTATTGCATGAATATTTTGTCGTTATCCTAAGATACAAATGGCAATAACTATGATTGAATGGGGAACCAAAATTATAAAGTTTTTAGGTTTCCGTATGTTACCCGATCTTGGTATAAAAAATAGTTAGACGAAATAGTAATGATTCTTACGCAAACCAAAACTAAGACATTTCTTATGTCGCTAACGTATGCTAAAACAATTTCCATTAACAAACCCTAGTTTGATTTCATGCATCTGTATAAAACAGTTAGTCCTGGTTAAAATCATGTAACGATGCTGATATGTATATGTTCAAGTCCTGATTTTTTTTTTTTTTATTGTTTAGGGTTAGTTTGTATTTTGAAATTAAGAGCAAGCAACTCTATATTAAGTTCGTCTTTTAAAATTCCTTACAAAGTGGCAATCAAGACCTCAACACTATTATTTCATCTGTGTTTACAAAAGTTCTTTTCAGCTTTCAATAATTTATTAGATAAATCTCACAATGATTGAACTCAGAAAAGCTATCTTTGTCACGAAACGCATTATTGAGACTATGATAAACGAAACCTTTCCACTTGGCTAATATAGATAGGCACACACTTCCTCTTTCGGCGTCGTCAATCTTGATTTCTGAGGTTAACACAAAAAGCAACCATGTCTATTTTAAGCACTCCAACCAATCACATTTTGCTTCGATTCAATTAAAGTAATACTTTACTTACGTAATTAGGTGTTGTGCGACAACCTAAGTGCATATACTTCATTGCCACGTACAACTCTTACGTGCACGTGATAAAATTCCGTGCATCTTCTCTTGTTAAGGGTTGTTTCTTGGGAGATTGACTTTAGAATAGAATGAATGTTAAGTAAGCAAAAGAAAGATTCAGATCTGAGGGCCGTACCTTGTATCAAATTTATTACTTTATAGGAAGTTTAAGAAACCTACGTCTTCTTCATATTCTTCACTCAAATTTATGTTAACACATTAAGGCAATCCTTAAAAAAACTCTTATTTGGAAATTCTGAGATAGAGAACAGAAAAAAAGGAAATTTTATGGAGTCCATGTTTAATGTTATATTAAATAAAAGTAGAAGAAAACATACATAGCAATATTTCTTTAGTTGAAGAAAAACTTTATTTTTCTTTTGTTTTACTATAAATAAAAGTATCACTTTAAACAATGAGTAAAGGAATGAAGTCTCATTTATTTGATTTTGTGGATTTTTATGATGAATTCTGATTAGATGTTTACTTACATAAGAGTAGATTTATAACCATCAATATATATTAATCCAAGTATCTTGAAGGTGAGTGAGTAGATTTATAAATCTACCAAAATCAGAGGATCCAAGTAATTATTTAAATAATCAGGTGAACAATTAATTTTTCATTTTTGAGAATGAAGGAGTTTGGTATGTGTACTTGTTACAACTAAAATAAAATCAAGTTTTTACTACTAATTTATTAAGCCAAACTTTACCATTCTTAAATTCAAAAGTGTTATCTCACTTTATAAATTAATTTTATTGGTTTTAAGATATTTACTTTTTAAAATAATGAATTATATTATATACTTTATTGTATTAAAAAAATTGTGTCGTAACATAAATAAATCATTTGCTTTTTGTTGTATTTAAAATTTCTAATGATAACATTTTATTATTCTTTTACTACAAGTTTATTACTATGTTAATGGAATTAAATTATTAGTAATGTAAATTATTTTTGTTGTTATTAATTGTTATTACTGTTGTTAATACGTATTATTGTTGTTAAATTGTTATTATTATTATCGTAAATGTGTTTATTTTTTTAAAAAATGGTTATTATAACTTTTAAAGTAAAGAATTATCATTGTAATATTTATTATTGTTATAGATTTATTTGTTATTATTATAAAATTTAAATTATATTGTTTCTAGATATTATTACTATTATATATAGAGTTTTGGAGAAAAGAGTTGAAGATAAAAATAATTAGTGTGAGTTTAAATATTTTAGGTATAAAAAATTTTACTATTTAGAAGAATTTATAATTTTGTTTTTGTGAGAAGAATAATATGTTGTGTATAGTTTTGGCTTGAGAAGAACTATCTACAGGATCTAGAAACTCGATGAAAGATATTTAATTATAGAAAAAAGTAAAAATATAATAGATAAACTTTAATATGAAATTTGATATAATATTTTATTCTTTTTTAAAATTTTAAATTAATTAATTTATTATATAAGTATCAGATTAAGAATTATATGTGAATTAATATTTTTTATAAATATTTGTATTTGTTGTGATTAATTTTGGTTTTACTTCTAATCTCATAATTAATTATGATAATCCTGCACTCAATAACTCTATCATTAACTAACTTATGTAGTAGAACTCTTATTGCATAATTAATATTAATGATGACAGTACTGCACTGATGAACTCTTATCATTAACTTACTTCATACACTAAAACTGTTTTTTTATATATTTTTTTTTTCTCAAGCAAATTAAAAGTGAATTATTTTCTTTCACTAAACAAATAATACATGATAAGGAAAGAAGTGTCATGATTTCAATCTCAATCATATATATTATCCTATCCGAACAGATTTTAAGTATTATTTAACTTAGCTTTCTGACTTTTTTTCTTTTTTTTATATTAACGGATCAAAAGGAAACGTTGTATTGTATAATATAACATTGGCTGAGAGAGTCTGAGTAAAGTAAGATGTTAAAATACAGTTTAACTGTTCCGGTCCCCTGAAATATTATATTTTTGGACAATTTTAGAAACCATTACAAGTATTACATTGGAAACTATGTGCGCCAACCAAACCGACCATGTCAGAGATTCGCGGTGCTCTTGTCGTGTTATTGGATAATGGTGTCACTCGTACAAGACCTCGTGGCTAACACATAAGATATTCGAGACACGTGTCCTTCTAAATATCATAAGTCTTCTCTAAATATCTCATATCGTGTCACCTTTAAATTTCATGTCACAAGTACTTGAAAGATGTGAATTAATCTTAATTATTATAAAATTTAAAAAAATATATATATTAATCAACATAATTTTAAATAAAATATTTTTAAAAAATATATAAAAAGGTTTGAAAACACTCATATATATCTTTTATTTTTTATTTTTATCTCATTATTACTAAACAATATATATTTAATTTCAAAAGAAGTAAGTAAAAAAATTAAATTATTTAATTATTGTAACAAGATAAAAGTATATGATAATTTAAATAACTAATAATGAATAATTAACAATAAACTCAATTAAAAAGGTACCTTAATAGTGTGTCAATATGTTTAGTGTAAGAGGATCATTTGAATATATTTATAACTGTTATTTTGTCTTTCAACTCCTATAGAAATCATGACACATAATAAATGATCTATAGAGAATTTTGAACAACAGAAAATCTTATATTTTTTAAATTAAAATTGAATTATTCCCATTAGGAAAATAACGTTGAATTTAGAATAGAGTGTAGTATGGGAAACCCAATCTTATATATAAAAAAATTGAAATGTAAAATGCAATATGTGAAAGGGTAGTCTTGGAAGTCTGAGAAGAATCTCGAAGGACTCCTGCATCCCAGACCTATAAATTGGAATGAGATTCTTATTCACAATCCTGTATGCTCTTCCTCCACATCCTTTTGTGCTGGGTCTGGGGAGAGATACCAATCTCTTCTTCCGATTTGGGACTCGAAGTACTATCTTAAATTTTGAATTGGATCGCCCACCTCTCTCTCCGGCTCCAAAGTTCGTAGTACTGTCAAATTTTTCACCATTTCTTCTTCTTTCTTAGTTACCTTTACCTGCCACTGCACCTATTTTATTCTTCTCCTCTCTTTAAGTTTGTGCTGTGCCTTGTTTCGTTAAATACAGCATCATTTAAGTCTGGGATAAACTTGGTTTAATTGATGCAGTCAATTGACAAATTCTGCCATTGCGTTTCTTTGTGGTGTTTGATGATTTTATGGACAGTTTGTTTTGAACTTGAATGGAGTGTTATTAGATGCTTGGGGAAGCATTGATTGCATTTATGTTATTGTTGTGTGCATAATTCAGATTGTATGATGATGTGTTTGTGCAACAATGAGAAAATTCAGTGTCTGATAGCGTTTTCTGTCTTGGCTATTACCTCCACTAATCTCGTCAGTGTATTCTGCATTCAGACGCAGAATCACAAACAGCTATTTATAGCGATGTGTTGAGTGTTCTACATGTAAGAGATAGATTCTGCTGCTCCAACAATTATAATCGTTTTCCGTCTGTGGGGTCACATTACGGTGACACTTGGAGTACTTAGTATTATGTTAATGTTTTCATACTAATCTTATGGAGATGTTCTATTATGGAGAATCTCTATACCTCTTCTTTGCCAGTTATATGGACGGTAAGGTACCGCATAATATACAGCATTTGTGACTGCAAATGTTTTGAGGTGGAAGAGTGATGCTGGTGATGTCGGTAGCGTGCAACTGTGAGTTGATATATTTTGCAGGGGATTGTAATTTCAGAGGATGCCCTTTATCAAACATTATCCCTTTATTTATGAGGGGTGGAGTTGCCCAAAAAGCACATTTTAATTACGTATCCTTAGCTTTTGTCTACAATACCTTTTTTTAGTTTGTCTTTAATACCTTTTACTAGCTCCGACAAAAGATATATAATAGAAATTTGGTTCCGTTGAAGCGTTTATGGAATTTTCTTTTGCATAATTCATGAGATTATGCGTCTGATTCTTTGCCTGATGAACAGTGAAAGGGTTGGCCTGATGCTTCGGCTGTTCTAAAAAAGAAAACACTTTCTGGTGAGTCCCACTTATTTTTTCTCTCCTGATTTAGAAATGAAAGCACCGAAAATTATGTTTTTTTATAAATTCTAACCAAGTCTCCTGATTTTATACCAATCTTCATATTCCTATTTCTTCCGTCCTGCCTTTCATCTACGGCCCAGTGAAGTTTCTATAAGAGACAAACCTATTTGAAATATGGACAAAGACATCTTGCTTTTGAATCTTTAATATGGATTAGTCCTTGCAGTATTGTGAACCTTCCTTTTGCGAAGGGGTACCTTGAACGAATACGTTGTCGAGTAAACTAACCAGAAGAAGAAGAAGAAATTTTAACTTTAACCAAAAAGAATCTATCAAGGTGCATATTGCATGAAATTTTAATAATAAATTAAATTATTTGTCCTTTAGTTTCATTGAATTTTCAAATAGGCTTTTTTGGTGTCTCAAATTTTGAGAAGATTTTTATACTTTTAATCATCAATGGAGTGCAAATGGCGTTAGCCAATATGACCTATATGAAAACATCTATGTGAGTGTTTATGAGCAAATTTATCAAAATAAGTTTTTTAACCTAAATTCGCACTTAAGTTTTGTATAACATGTTAGAAACTTGATTAACTCGTTCTTCCAAATGTACCTGATAGTTAGTAAAATCTACCATGATAAATTTCAGTTCTTGGAGGAGTCAAGCAGAATAAATTTAGCAACGTAGGGACCAATTGAAAAAGTAACCTCTTAAATATTTGCTTTTGGTAAGTTTCAGTTCTTGCAGGGGTCGTGCAGAACTGCCAAGTAAGGAAGGCTCGGTCCTTCATGGAGAATTAAGTGATCATTCTGTTGGTTGCAATCTATTGTTATATGGAATTATAGTGTATGCTCTTGTTTTGGTGTGTTCCCTCTTGGAGTAATACTGATTGGAGCTGACCAACCTGAATTCAATTTTGTTGTTGCTGCTTTCAATTGATCTTCAGCAGTGTAGAAGAAAGCAACAGTGCATTCAGTGTTTACCTGGTTTGATGGGGGCGACAACATATGCCTTCTCGAAGTTTTGGATTTATTTCTAAATACTTTATTACGTGCAGGTCATCAGGCTTTCTGCCTGCTTCTAGATAGCTTTTAATCTTATCTGAAGATAGCTAGCATCATGGGAGTGGTGGCAGTATTGCACTCTGAGTCTCTGCAGCTTGACTGCAAGGACACTAAGCATGAGAAAGATGTGTATAATCATCTACCATCAAACGAAGAGCACATACTTGGAGAAGAATCAAGCCAATCAACCTATCACCAAAAGATCAATAATTTGCGTGAGAGAGGATATATGGAATATGGGTAAAGTCTATGTTCCTACACTATTTCTATTTGCGTTTTTGCATTCCCTTTTCTTTTGTAAAAGACATTGGTTTCTTCTGCAGATGTCAACATTACCGGAGAAGATGCCGTATTAGGGCCCCTTGTTGCAATGAGATTTTTAATTGCCGCCATTGTCACAATGAGGCAAAAGTGAGTTAATTTCCCATTCTAGTATTTCGCTGTAGTTGTTGTTATTCAAGTACTTCATCTACGCTTGTTGTGTTTTTGACATAAATGATAAGGTTTCATCTTATTTCAAAATTAGGAAACTCTACTTTTTTTTGTCTTTGTTTTCTTCTAATTGAGGCAATATGTATAGAACCACAGGAATACGTGATTTCAATTTTTCTTGCCCCTTCGTTTTGGGGTTATTTTGTGGCCCTGCCTAGGAGAAAAGGCTGTGTAAACTGGAATAGCAAATGGCAGTAAATTCGACCTACTGTTTTGTTTTTTTCTGAGGTTTTAATGTGTGATCCTTTCTCATAAACTATGTGCTAGCTGACTCAGATGATAACTTACAACTGAGAATAGAATGGAAAGGTGTCATTGTCTATAATCTTTATGTTTAGCATTCCTTTTGATTTTTGGTGCTTTGTTATGTTGTTATTTTCTAGAATAATATCGACATTGATCAGAAGCACAGACACGATGTTCCCCGCCATCAAGTTAAACAGGTATCCTTATTTATTTTAACGTAACTTATTTGGATATCCGCTATTTCGTGCTCTATTTCCCTTTGTTATTTCACTGTTGAAACAGCGCTAATTAGTAACTCTACAAATGCAGGTTGTATGTTCACTTTGTGGGACCGAACAAGAGGTGAGTTTAGATTTCTTGCTTTCTTTCAGTGTAATCTTCCACAATGGTATGTTAATAGGGACAAATAAGGAAAAGAAGTTTAATGTTTATAGAAATTATAAAATCCTCTATAAAATAGGAACACCAATTTCTGCTAAAGTATCCTTTATATTAAGGACTTGAGGTAGTATATAATTAACCCGACAAAAATCATAACTGAGAATTATGAATAGTTAAAATAACTAGTTAAGTCGTATAAAAACAAGCTATTCTTTTAATTTCTTTTTTTTTTTTAGTGATAGCAGTATCTAGAAAGTATTTAACCAAGAATAGGTCTTTGTTTACTTCTTTGTTCTACTTCTGTCAAAGAGGTGTCCAGGGACCAGGATATTAATAAGATGTGTTGGTACTTCCTAGGAGATGACCTCTGCATGTGAGTACGCGAGAGCACAAATACCCAGAAAGAAACAGAACGATGCATTGTTGAAAGGAATTTTATAGCTTATTACTTTATGAAATATCTTTGGTTTGGGCAAAGCTTAACAGTTACTACTTTTGTTACAATAGTCTAGATATGAATATTGATATTGCATCATTAAGAATATGCCATGAGAGTAGTTTTCTCTTGTGTCAATATATTTTGCTTCCAGGTACAGCAAAACTGTATTAACTGTGGCGTTTGTATGGGCAAATACTTTTGTGGGACGTGTAAGCTCTTTGATGATGATGTAAGCGCTTAATCCAGGAACCTTTTTATTTTATTTTATTGTATTTTTGTTTTGGGTTTTATTTCTTTATATCTATTTATTTTATTGTATTCTCTCTACTGAGTAAGTGGTTTGGTGATGGATTTGAACTGATTATAAGAACTGTTAACTATCCAGATTTCCATTATGTTGCATGTTCGGTAATGCTGATAGTCTTTTCACATATTTGTTAGATAAAATATGTTACATTATTAAACTGTCTTGTTTATTTTATCCGCTGCAGGTATCTAAGAAGCAATATCATTGCAGTGGATGTGGAATTTGCAGGTATTAACCCCTAACTAGTTACCAGTACTTTTATGAGAGAAAAGTATGAGCTAAAATTAAAATTAGTGTTTTCACATAGAAGCTAATTTGTCTATAAACTGTAATTTGTGAAGAAATTTCTTATTTCTTATAGAAGTGTTTGTGATAATCAAGTTAAATTATCTGAAATATTGAACCCCAGCTATATTACTGCAGGGATAAACCTGCATCTTGTGCTTGATCTTTATATATAGATTGACTCATCAGTGTACTTTGCATTGTTAGATTTACTTTAGTTAGTATCAAGATTCAGACTGATTGATTCGGATATTTTTTGATACAGAACCGGAGGATGTGAAAATGTCTTCCACTGCTTTAAATGTGGTAAGTAGTATGTTTGTACCCCATGTTGTTTTAATAAATGCTAAATTTCAACACTATGGTGTCAAAATGATTTACGTACTGATCAAGCTTTCATGATTTCTTTGCACAGGTTGCTGCTTCCCAACTCAGATGAAAAACAGTCACCCTTGTGTGGAAGGAGCAATGCATCACGATTGCCCCATTTGTTTCGAGGTAACATTTTTCAAATCTCTTATTTCAGCAGCTCCGTGACTATTCCCAATTTGTTGAGTTGCTGAAATTGACAAAGTGCAACAAATTCGGTGATTACAGTACTTGTTTGAATCTGTGAATGATGTCCTTGTTTTACCTTGCGGACATACAATACATAAGAGCTGCCTGAATGAAATGAACGAACATTTCCAGTGAGTATCACAGCTCGTCTTTTCTCTTGTCCACTTCAAAATCTGCTTGAAGTCCTATTGCAGTATATGAGCTGATTTTGTATTTGATTCTGCATCAGGTATTCATGCCCTCTCTGCTCGAAGTCAGTTTGTGACATGTCAGTGATTTGGGAGAAACTTGACTTGGAGATTGCTGCCACACCAATGCCTGAAGCATATCGAAACAAAATGGTCAGTAACTTTATTTTTATTTTTGTTTTCGTCTGATGGTGTTGTGTAATATAACAAGGTCCTCATATTAATAAACTATGCAACAATATGACCTTCTAATTTGTGAAGAACTAAAGGTGATATTCTCTCAACAGATTTGGATCCTTTGCAACGATTGCACTAAAACTTCTCACGTCCAGTTCCATCTTCTTGCTCAAAAGTGCTTGAACTGCAAATCCTACAACACACGACAGATAAGAGGCTGAGGAAATGCCTTACATGTGGGAATTTTTATTTCAACTACAGGCAAACCAAACCACATGCAAGAAAAAAAGGGTTTATCATGTGGGTCAGCAGTTATCATGTTGGTTGTTTCTGGTTGGGGGCAACCTGGTTTATCATTATGTAACGTTTCTTTGGAATAATGTCAACTTTCAAATTAGCTGTTACTTTATATATATTTATATATATGTTCCTGCAGTTGAAATAGGGTATTAATGAACATGGTACCAATCTTATCTCAACAGTTGAGCTATCTTCAATTTTATTCTAATTTTCGCAGAACATCTATGAAAGTAATTTATTTGAGTTGTTTAATATATTAAAAGAATGTGATTTGTGTTCCTTTGTGTTTGTATTTTAATGAAAGAAATTTTTAAGGAATTTAAAGAATTTATTAATTAGGGTACCTAATAAAATTTATTATTAGTATTAGAATGTGGGACAGAATATTAATTTTTATTTGTAAGGAGCAGTTACTTGTAAAAGTATTTTTAAAAAAATTAAATAACTTCAAATATCCTAAGAATGTTTTAACAACTTCAAGCAACAATTGTTTATCCCGCACTTAAAGAAACAGTTTTAAGAAAATGATGACATGGATAGTAAAAACTAAATTAACTCTTGTTCACTTCCAATTGTTGAGTTTGAAAGTTTATTTTCTTTGAATCCCGTACTTTTCTTGAAACTACCTTCTCTAAATTTTGCTTTTTTTCTTTGAACAATTATTTTGTGAGTGATCATGGTGACTTCCTGCACCTCCATAATTTAAAAATATTCCCATTATTTAAAAATACTCCCATTTTAGCCTTGAGGAAAAGACGAAAATAACCTTTATTCATGGTAACTGTTATTCATTTTTTTTCCACTTTGCGGGTTGTACAAATCACAATACAATTAAAAAATAAACACATTGCGGGTTGTACAACTCGCAATTATACTTTCTGCACCTTTTACATTGCGGGTTGTATAACCTGCAATATAAAACTTTTTTTAAATACATTACGGGTTCTACAACCCGCAATACAAAATTTTTTTGAAAAAAATTTGCATTGTGGGTTGTAAAACCCGCAATGTATTTAAAAAAAATTATGTTGCGGGTTGTACAACCCGTAATGTATTTAAAAGAAATTTTGTGTTGCAAGTAATACAACCTGCTACTGTGGTGTAGTGGTGGTTTTGCTACTAAACTAATTTTTTTGAAATATTTATTTTTATTATAAATTAAATTATTTATAGCTATAAATTATTTTTTTTACTTTTTATTATAAGAAAATTTTTTTGGAATATTTGTTTTTATAAATTATTTTTTTTACTTTTTATTATAAGAAAAAAATTTTGAAATATTTGTTTTTATCATAAATTAAATTATAAAAAATTATTTATAGCTATAAATTGAATATTTGTTTTTATCATAAATTAAATTATAAGAAAAAAAATTTGAAATATTTGTTTTTATCATAAATTTACTTTTTATTATAAGAAAAAAATTTTGAAAACACAAATTTTCTTTTAAATACATTGCGGGTTCTACAACTCGCAACATAAATTTTTTTTTAAATACATTGCGGGTTGTACAACCCGCAATGTAAAAGGTGCAGAAAGTATAATTGCGGGTTGTACAACCCGTAATGTGTTTATTTTTTAATTGTATTGCAGTTTGTGCAACCCACAAAGTGGAAAAAAAAATGAACGACAGTTACTATGAATGAAGGCTATTTTCGTCTTTTTCTCAAGGCTAAAATGGGAATATTTTTAAATTATGGAGGTGCAGGAAGTCACCATGGAGGTGCAGGAAGAATCACTCTTATTTTGTGCTCGTGATGGTGCGGGTCCATTCATCATCTGATTGAAACACTACTACTAACTTAGAGTTACAGAGAGCAAAATGGGTATTTGAAAATTTGGAGGTGGAGAAGGAAAATATGGAGGTGCAGAAAATAATTGGTTTATTTTTATAACTTTTAGGCTTTTCTTTCCTAAACTCCCCTTATTTTTAAGTGCATTTCCAAATTTTTTGAAATATCAATTTTGTTTTGGGGAGTTTTATTTGAAAAAAATCTTTTTAGTTTATTCATTTTTCTATTCGGTCATGGGATATTTTTAATTTATTCATTTAGTTTTCTACGATTTTATAATTGTCTGTGAATATTATTTTAATATTTTTAATAATTATTTAGCAATCATTCCATAATTGTCTAGCAATAAGTAATAACTTATCTAGTGGTCTTCATGATAAGTTTCATTATTGACTATATGGGTCTCTTTAACTATCACATACAACGTTCAATAATATTACTAAGATTACTTACTCTATCTGCTAATAGATACAGTTGACAGTACATAATTGGTGTGAGAATCATCTTTTATAATTTTAATCATATTTCTCTGCATATACATTAACAAAATTAAGATATAGACAATTAAATATAATCACACACAAAAAAAACAAAAAATAAGTGAATAAGCTTTTCTAAACAGTTTTTCAAAATACTTCTTTTGGAATATGTTTATGAAATGACAATTCTAGAAACATATTAAAAAAATATATTCTGGAAAACTTTTCTGAAAATATATTATACATTGCTTATTCTAGAAACATATTTCAGAAATCTAAGTAGTCATATGTTGACAATCTTTTTCTGGGACAATCTTTTATATCAAAATGATAACAATACACAACAAAAGATGTGAATAGATTAGAGAAAGCAAACCACGAGTAAGCGAGAAGGAAGCATAGCCACCAGCGGCACAGCTCAATACAGCAGCCCCGAAGAAAGGGAAAGGAGGTAGGGAAAAAACTAGGTTTTAACTATAAACGCCTGAGGGCATACATGTCAATCCAATGTAAAAGGGTGCTGGTCCAAAAATGTGGTGTTCAGGAAGTAAAAGCCTGGCTCTTAAGGGAGCAGAGGCCCAAATCGCTCTAACATATAAACACATTCATGACGCATTTTTCCTGCACCTTCATATAAATTGTACAATCTGAAATTAAAAAATTGTATTTTAACTTGTATAATCTGAAATATGAAAGAAATTATATTCCGAATTATAGAATAAATATAAAAGAAAATGGAGGTGCAGAAATGAAATTAGGATTTAGATTCCTCGTTGATTACTCACTTGGGCTTAAACTATACCCTAGCTCTCTCTCTTAAGGAAATGGGTAGGGATCTCCAACAAGCTCTTTGCTTCAGAGCTAGAACCTAACATCATAGTATATAGCTATTTTCTTCCTAAAATTTTACACTTCAAATCAAATTCAAAGTGAGAACTTATTGCTCTTGTTTATAAGACAAAACTCAAACACAACTTCATAAACATTGTTAATATCGTTTTTGGGATCACAATTGAAGTTTTATTTCACTAAAGATTAATATAACTTAAATGAAACTTCCATTCTAATGAAAGAAGTTAACCAACTACATATAAATCTTGTACTCCATAAAAGATCATTGTTTAATTTCTAAGGAGAAGAGTTTGATATCAATGCAGATTTCTCACTTTGGGCATTGCACTCTTGTTTTAAGCGTTGAAGTTCTATATGAACAAAGACGTTGTGCATTTGAAAACATAGAAATTGCATTATTATTTTGGTTTTAGATCAGTATAATGTAATTTCTAACATGTGGAACCTCCACTTCTGACATTTGAGGAAAATGAGAATATTTGAAAGAAATTACACTTTTCGTTCTGACAGTACAAGTGAAATGTATTTCTCCAAAGTTGGCAATTTTTTACTAAAATAGGAGTCACATGAACCATCTAAATGAAGCATACTCAAGGCCAAGGAACCAACACTCGGTTCACCTTTCCGATTTTCAGTCCAAAAGCTCAGGAAAAGGTAAGATGTTGTGTAAACTAGGACAATAGCACATATCATAGAAGTTAAAGAAAAAAAAAAAACTTTTTTTGGGTTGTATACATTGACTCAATATAGAGATAATGCAAGAAAAATTCAAAAGGGTAAGCCAGAAAAATAGACCTCAACCCTTTAATTTTCTGCAGGCTATCAATGGTTTGATAACATATATCTCTATTTATATGGAAAACAAAACTAATTTATTGAGAGCCACAATTCACCAAAGACCATGACAAGGCTGAAAGTCCAATTCCAGCAAGACGCAATGATGTACAAAACGATCATCCATGGCTGCTAACAGATGCACACAAAACAGCTTCTTCTGAACAGATGATCAGGTGCTTGCGTGTACCATTCTCATGGACCAAATGGTGCATTTGGCAGATAATTCTTTCATGAAGCTGTGAGAATGCCTGCTTCAAAAAGTAACTCACCACCAAGTTTTGGCTTTTCAGAGTTTTCACAAGGAGGGTTGGTGTTGGATTTCTCTAGCTCCTCATCAATCATGATCTCCATGGCCCGACAAGTTAAACTGCAAAATGCCTTTTCACCCCTGCAACATATAAAAAACCATGCCAACCTTAGAACCAAATTCAATATCCACATAACACACTGATATCATGCTCAAAAGTTACAACTATTAGCTTCTTAAATTTACATCAGGAATGTAAAAAACGCTGAGTCACAATAGAAGAGTAGATGCAATGCCAAGGACTAACTCACCCATAAATATAAATGTCCTTCCCCTCTTCTAGTTTCTTGTTGCAATGATGGCAGAAACTCAAGAAGTCGCTTGAGGGATATGGGTTTGGACTCCCAGACCTGTTAGCAACAGGGTTCACTCCCTTCTCCTTCTCCTTCTCTTCATTCTTGGAATGGATTTTGAATGCATTAGAATGAGTCTCCAGAATGCAATCCCCAAAAATGTGAGTTGTTTTAGGATTGGGGCCGTAGGAAATCACACAGGTGTAGTCCTCGGAGAGTTCAATCTCACTAGCAGACAGAGACTTAATAAATTCATTGGAGGAGCTAATGGAAAGAGTGTTTGTGTTCAACTTCTGGCTTCCCCCAATAAAATGAGGAGGAGAGCTCAATTGGATGTTCACATCTTTCACAGCAAAATTATCAGTGTCTGAATTAGAGAAGGAAGTGTTTAAGCCAGAAAGCTCTTTCAGTGGACTGCAAGAGTCCAATGAACAAGACCTGGTTCTCCCAAACAGCTCCTGTTCAAGGCCACTTTCCCCAATCTCAAAAAGAACAGTGGACTCAGATTTACCCTTGTGGGTGACAGATCCATTTTGGGGGCCATAAGGAGCTTTACAAAAATCTTTGGGCAAAGACTTGGACCCCTCAAGAAAATCCCTATGGATTTGGCAATTTGGGGCTTTGATCATCATTTGGGGACTTACACTAACCCTCTTGCTCTCTGGTGACTGCAGAATTTTCCCAGAAAACCTAGAACAGTCTTCCAAAGACTCCACAATGCCTAGACCTACTTTGCAACAATCCCAACTCCTTGGGTGTCCTTCATGAGCTGAAGATCTTGGCTTCCTAACAGGGTTCCCTAGATTTGAAAGAACTCTAGCATCAAGGGGAGAAGTGGGACTCCTAACTGAGTCAGAATCCAATAACCCCTTTGGACCTAGACCCACAAACAGACAAGGAACATTGAAAATTGAGTGGCCCTTGATGTTGTTCCTCCCCAAAGCATGATGAGTTTGCGAATAGTGCTCCGAATTGGCTTCACACGGTGTCAGATTACTCATGTGGTGTTGTTCCTTCTGCACTGACCTGTTCCTCTTCCTCAGCATTATCTCAGAACACCTACACGACACAAACACAACCAATTTCAAATCTCAGACAATGCTACATAAGTAACCACACCCCAGAAGATAAAAATCACAACTTTGAAAGCATGTCACACTAATTGCTAGATTCTCCACACACCCAGAAGAGAAACCAAAAAAAAAAAAATGCAAGAAGCCAAACACAATCATTATATTTCACCCCATGAACTCCAAACACAGAAGAGTGAACTAAAACCCCCAAAAGAACGAAACTTTTGTATTCCCTTGACAGATGAGTGAGCATGCCAACTACCAACAAAGCCCCACACCCAAAAAACCAAAGTGAAAACAGTCAAAGGTTACAATCAGTGACATTGGGCTAGAAAACCAGAAAACGAAAAGGAAGAACAAGGAAGAAGGCAGGGGAAAACAAAACCACTATTCTACCCACCCTATTCTTTCTCTGTGCTATGGAAACTTGACAGAGATGAAGGTGTGAAGAAGAGGGGAGAGTCCCAAATGCAGTAAAAAAAGAGAGAAGATGTGTGAAACTTGTGCAGTACGATTCCTCTCTCTTCTTGCATGCCTCAAAATCAGCAAAGCAGTGAGCTTCTGAAATACTCCTCTCTCTCACACACCCACACACACTCTCTCTCAATAAATGTACTATACAGTAATACTGTATCTATCTGCCCACAGAATTGTTTTCCCTTTGTACTTTCCCCATTTTTGCTCAATGGTTCATTGCAAAACCGTGCTCCTTTTTTTGCTCAATTAGCATTGAAATTTAACTTGGCAAACTAATTCATGGATAATGTGAAGGGTTGTGGTCTTAATTAAATTAACTACTAATTAAACTAATGCTTTAAGACAACTGTTTGCACTCTGTGTGGACAAGAGGTTTTTTTCCTTTGCCCAATTTACTCTCCAGTGTCTGAATCAACCATAAATTTCTATGCAGAAATATGCACACACATAATTGATGCCTTCCATTTATATATTCTGAATATTTAATGTAGGGTGCTGCTGCAATATTCACAATGAATTTTTTTTCCAAAATATCTACTGTACCACATTAATAAAGATTACAGAATAATGCTTAATTGTTTGGTCCTTCTATTTTTCCCAATTTTATTTATTTTTTTATTTTCATTGTAAATTAGTTTAACAGTTAATTTGAGATTCCATGTTTAATCAAAATGTTGAATTATGTAAATTACTGACTTAGAATTTGAGACAATTCATTGAATCTACATTTTGAATAATAGCATAACTGATGTTGCTTGTTAGTATCAGAATGCCAATAGTATGATTTCAATTAAACTTCTGTATTTAATAGTATTTATCTTAGAAACAACACTTAAATATTGATGTAAGTTTTGTGAACAAGCTTTAATTATTATTTGTGGGGGAAACATGCTTTAATGTTTGGAATAAACTTGTTCTTACTTTTTTTTTTTTTAAAACTATAATTTTGATTTTAAATAAGTATTCTGTTAACAATTTTTTTAATATTATTGATATTTATAATTTTATACTTTTAAAAACTATTTCTTAAAAAATATCCTAAAAAATACTAGGGAATTAAAGGATGATGATAAAGGAATATAGGGAATGACAATGATAATTAAAGATCATAAGTTTGTAGTTTATATATAAATTTTGAGTTAGCTAATAAGTTAATTGTTATCTAAAAAGTTTTTAATTTACAAGTTATGAGCTGATGAAATATTTATTATATTAAAAATGTTTGATAAATTAATTAATTAAATATTAATAAATGTGAAATAACGCCAAAAGGTATAAAAGTACATAAATTTTATTATATAAATGAAATTTTTGTTTTTTAAAAAAATATTGTCATGTAATTTTAATTTTATATTTTTAAAATCATAAAACTTTTATTAAATCTTTTGCTATTTTTATTTATTTTCTAAAAGTTGTATGGAAGTTTTTATTTGAATAAGTAATTTTATTTAAATGAGGTTATATAATAAATACTGATCAATTTTATTTTTATAAAAAAATAAATTTTTGTATTTTTCAACTTAAACTATTGTTACCTTGATTTTTTTTTATTGTGAGTAATTTTCATTATAAAATTACGTTACTTCAAGTTATAATGTTAAAATCCTTTTTTAATTTAAACATATTAAGATTAAAAATAATAAATATTAAAATTATTATAATTGATAATTATTTTCATAGAAGTGAAACAGGCAATAATTAGTGAACAAATTAAAAATTAAAAAAAAAAACATTTTAAAATATGAATGATAGTAATTGAGAAAAATAAATAACTAGGTTACCATCTAAAAACTAAAAGTCAGTTAAATAATTTAAAATAGTTAGAGAATTCTAACATAAGTTATCTTGATATTGATATATATATATATATACATATATATATGTATATATATACATATATATATATATATATATATATATATATATATATATATGTGTATATATATATATATATATATATATATATATATATATATATATATATATATATATATATATATATATATATATATATGTGTATATATATATATATATATGTATATATATACATATATATATGTATATATATATATATATATTATATAATGTTTATTATATAATTAACTTGATATGTTTATTATATAACGTTGGTGTTGGTTAAACTAGTTTATAATTCCATAATAACTCTTTAAACTTAAAAAAAAATTAAGTAGTTTATAACTTATAACTCTCAAAACCTATAAAATAAATTAAGTACTTTATAATTTATAAGTTAAAAGATTTTTAATATAAACTATTTTAATTTATTTGTTAAATACTTATGTGTTAATAAATCTAGTTTATAAATCCATCAAAATAATAATACTAACACATCTCAATCAATATTCATAACCCTGACTTAAAATAACCAATAGGAATATGTAAGAAAAGGAGTTACTCTAGTGTACTAAATCTCTGCTTAAATATCGTTTAATAGAAGTGATAATATTTAGTGTATGCTTTTGAAATAAAATGCATAGCAAAGTTAATATTTGGAATGTCTTTTTTAAGCTAAGTTTTTTGGATGAAATTAATTTATAGAAAAACTTAATGAAAAAGAAAACACCTAATTGAAGAGGAATGATACTAAAAAGTTGAGAAGTGATATATTAAAATGGTGGGTTTAGTTTGGTATGATTAATTAGTATGTCTGTGAAGCTGGTTGTTGTTTGTGTGGGAGAACAATGATGAAAGATTTGGCAGCAGAGAAGGGAAAAAAAGGTTGTGAGAGAGAGTGAGAGAGATTAGAGAGTGAGTGATGAGAAAACGACAAAAGAGAGTTTGTGATGATTGACTTAGAACTGACAATGCATCACGGTCCTGGTCAGTTGACTGGGTAAACTGGGTCCACAAAACGATCACATAATGTAAAGAAGAGCAAAAGATGCTAAAACACAAAACTGCACCATTTTTAATTATCTCATCTATACTTTCTATCCTACTCAACCCAATCCCCAAAACTTCAATCTCAATTCAATGTTTCCTTTCTCTCTCAAAAACTAAATTCTTTATTATTATTATTATAAATAATAATAATAATAATAATAATAATAATAATAGGCAATATAGTCTACAATATTCTTAATATATCACAAGATCCATTTTTATATAAAATTTTGAATGTATAAATTTTAATTAACCTTGAGAAATATTTATCCATTGAGTTTTTCATTTGATATAAATATTTAGAATATTTGTTAAAATTAATCATTGGATTGAAAATATAACTACATATATATAATACAAAAATGTATCCATGTTTAAATTATAACAGAAAAAAAAAACATTTTATTTCATAAATACATTATTTTCTCAACAATGCATTAACTTAAATATTTTTTCAAACTATCTAATTTTTTTTACTTCTATCTTATTTTAAGTTTTTTATTATATGAATTGATAATATATATATATATATATATATATATATATATATATATATATTAGTTAGTTTGAATATATTTTTTTCAAAAAAGTATGTTTTCTAAAAATTGAAATACTTTATTATAAAAAATATATTAATTAAAAAATTGAGATTAATTTATTACTTTAAAATTAGATAATTTTAAAATTTACTAAAAGAAAGTAAGAATTAATAATAGTTTATTTATGTTTATATATTCAAGGATTTCTTCGAAAAAACAAAAAAAAAACATGGATGACATAAAACACTCTTATAATAGATTAAATAATATAATAAATATTAATAATAAAATAATAAAAACAATTAATTAAAAATAATATGAAGATACAATATTCTTTTAAGCTTAGGACTTTTGGAAAACTATGGTTGAAGATAAACCAATAACCACATTACCAACCAATTCTGCCACAGTTCTGATCAAATCTCACAATGAAAAAAAAAACAAAACAATCCAAGACCAGGTCACTACACTGATATAAAACTATGTGACAGATTGTGTATTTTAAACGATATGGCCTGTAAAACAACAAAAGAGACATGACACAGATTGAAAGAAAAGTATGAAGGTAGTGATAGAACACGCAAAATGCAGGTGCTAAATCTAATAAAAAGAGAATTTGAGTTCCTACATATGCAAAAAAATTGAAACAATTGGTAAGTATGCTGATTGAATCTCCTCAATTCTTAATAACATTAGATTGTTTGGTAATGATTTTCTAAATAAAAGGATTGTGGAGAAAGTTCTTGTTATTCTTCCTAAGAGGTTTAAATCCAAAATCTCATCTCTTGAAGAATCCAAGGATTTAGACACTATTTCTTTGGAAAGCTGATTAGTTCAATTTAAGCACAAGAATAAAGAAGATCTATGAGATAGAAAAAGGTCACTGAAGAGCTTTTTATGTCAGAATGACAAAATTCTGGTAAAAGAAAACATCAATTTAACCAGAAGAATAAGGCTAAGAATGATAGTGACAAAAAGTCATTTCCACCTTGCAAGAACTACAAAAAAGACAACACACATGGAGAAGTACTACTGGTGGAGGCCTGACGCCGTGTGTGATGATTGCAAACAACAGAGATATATATCCAATGTTTGCAAATCTAAAATCAAAACCTCTAAGCAAGCATAATTGGTTGAAGCTCCTGATGTAAAGGAGAAGCAACTTTTTGCAGTCTTTTGCTTCTTAACAAATGACTTCTCTGGTACTTGGCTAGTTGATATTAATTATACACATCACTTGTGCAAAGATGCTGACATGTTCAAAAGCTAGGATGTTACACACAACTCCATAATAAAAGTAGGAAATGATGAGTCTTGGATGTCAAAGGCAAATGTTTAGTCTTTGTATCAACAACTCAGGTACCAAAGTTGTTCTTGATGTTTTATATATTCCTAATATGAGACAAAAGTTGTTAAGTTTGGATAGATGCTTAAGAAGAGTTATTCACCATTGTTCAAATATCACAAATGCACCATTTTTTATTCCTATGTTGTTGAATTATTATGTGTCAAAATGAACAACAATTTTCGTAGCTGATTGGAAAAAAACAAGTGAGCAAGCTTATTCAAGTACTTAACATAGTTACAAATTTGTGACACAAAAAACTTTATTTATTGTTTTTTTAACACAAGACATTGTCAATATTTAATTTCTATGTTTTTGCTGGTAGTTGTTTTATACTCATAGTTGTTTTTATTTTTTCCTATCAGTTTTAAACCACTTTGAGAATAGTTATTAAATAGGGATTTGTGAAGTTTATTTATACATAAAAATAGAAGTTTCATTGAATAAAGTGTTGAAATATTTTTTTCCACAAAAAATACTAATTCATTTTTTTTACAAATTAATTAATCACTCTTTTCTAATAATACTGAGGTTCTTTAAGATTTTTTTTCCCTCTGTATGTGTTTTTTTTTTTTTTCATATCGTGACATTGAAAACACAAATAACAAAAGTATATATTAATCATCATGAGAACTACAATTAGAAAATATTAATAAAATACTTTTTGCATTGAAATAATTTTCATGTGATATATATATTCCTTCTTCGAAAGAAGACAATGCACTATTTTAAACTGAGAGAATATATTCAAAATTTAACTTGCTAAAGGAAAAGTAAATACATCTCTCTAGCTGGTAGGATAAGTTTGATCAACTCAGTGTTAACAATCACACCTGTATTTTTAATATCTATTTTTAAACTGCCTAATATTGTTTTGAAAAAAACAAATCATTAAAATTCATAGAGTTTTTGGGAGATTAGGAAAAAGAAGGAAAAAAATTGTATGGGTGAAATGATCTTATATTTGTAAAAGCAGAGAAGAAGATAGGTTGGGTATTGAGGACATCAAAACTTTTAATATGGTGTTATTAGAAATTGAAAGTAAAGAATGGGTAGGGAAGAAAAGGGTTTGTGGAGGGATATAATTGAGTCTAAACATGGATCTTAAAAGGAGTTTAAATAATTGTAGAGAACGTTCAATTCCAATTGAGTATAGTTTACATGCTGGAGAGATCTTAGAAAAATATGTGGCAATGAGTACAATGAAATTGGTTTAATGGAAACATCACTTGCGAGTTAACATATAGCAATATATTATTTTGGAAGGACAATTAGGTTGGAGATAGGATACTAAAAGAAAAAAGTATCCAAGAATATATGTTAATTCTAACAAAAAAGATCTTAAGATTATAGTTGTAGGCGTTTGGCAAAAGAAAATGTGAGTGGTGTTTTAGGTGGAGAAAGAGTCGGTTTAAATGGAAAAAGGTTGTGGACGAGTATGTTTTAGAACAATTGGAGAGTACTGAGATATATAAGAATTTAGAGGATAAGTGGATTTGGAGAGGAGAGGACAATAAACTAAATTTGGTCAGATTTGCATACAACAAGATAAGAAATGGAGTCACACAAGAGAATGATAAGTTGTATGAGAAATTTTGAAAATGTAAGGCATTGTTATCTGTACAACTTTGAGAGGATGATAAGTTGTATAATAAATTTTGAAAATGTAAGTCGTTGTTATCTGTACAACTTTGAGAGTCATTCGGGACAATCAGTCAACAAGAAAAATAATGTTAGCTGGTTCAAGATGTATTGCATGTTAATCACACATAGACTCATCAAGTCATCTATTCTTGTGGAAGTTACGTGATAGTGGTTAGGTGTACAAAAGTTGTATCATTATAATGCAGATGAACATTTTTTAGGTTTGACCTTCCTTTTTTAATAAAAAAAGTAACTCTGTATGGAGAGTGATGTGGATGATGATAGTTTGGATTGCTTGGAAACATAAAAACAATGTCATCTTTAGAAATTTTAAAATGGACATGGAGGAGATATTTTCTCTAACACAACTAAAAACATAGGCATGGATTAAGTGTGGGAAAACTAGATTTTCTTACTCTAATTGATGTTTGGATCCTATTACATGTTTAAAATCACTGAGCTGAAATATGGGGACCAATATCTGTATTTAGATTTTGAATGCAGTAGATATTAATCTGCATAACTATACAGATGTTATAGTGGTATGTGTGTTCAATAATGTAGGTGAGTCATCACGAAGTGCAGTCTGTAAAATATAAAAAAATAGCAGAAAAAAGAGAAAAAGCCGGCTGGCCCAAGACAAAACACTCAAAGGATGGAAGAATACAACCAAAGAAGAATAACCTTAAAAATAAAGGAGAATGATTCAAGAGAAGAGAAAATAAACTTTAGAAAACTTTTACTTCTCAAAATGGCTTGATACAAATGACAAATGACTAGCTCTATTTATAGTATTCATTGGAATGTTCTAGACTCTTAATTAATTTCAACATTCCCAACTACCCTATTAATGGTAGACTTCTCAACTACTCTATTAACTTTAGACATCTCTATAATATTATAGAATTGCTTTAACTACCTTATTAATTATAGACAACTCTAGAATATTCTAAAAAAACAAAAAATCAACTTTATTTTCAACATATATTTGTTAAAAAAAATAGAAAAGAATTATTAAGTTTGAATGAAAGACATATATTATAAAGGAATATAAGATATTGAGGTTTATGTAATTGTTTTTAGAATTGTATTATTGATGTATGTGAATATATTTTAGATGTTATGACTATACATATAAACTCTTTAAAAAAGACTTAGCTAAAAAATAGAATTTAAATGTTAAGAGTAAAGAAATAATTTCTTTAGAAAAGACTTAGCTAAAAGTATTATGCACTAAAATGCACTAGAATATAATCAAGTTAAAATACTTTTAAAATATTCTCGATTATAATATTTTTAATTATCCATAAGAAAATATTTTGAAAAACTTTAAAAGTAAAAAAAATAACAATATAAAAATATTAAAGGTGAACTAATATTTAATATAATTATTTAACAGAAACAGTTCAAAACATGACTAAAAAGAGATATACAGATATATCTAGATTCACGTTATTCAGATCCAACAATGTCTTGCTCTAATTTATTTAGCAAAGATGCAAAGTCTACAATCTATACATTCATTTAGACACATTGATGATTATTTTAAAAAAAATTGTGATTATTAATAAATTGTGATTATCAATAAATTGTGATGAATGATACTCTACAAGAGGTCCTAACTAGGGCTACCATGTGAGCCATAATGTGGAAGTAAATATGGAGAGAGCATTGGGTGATTGGTTGATGGATTCACATAGCAACAACACAGAGAGGATAATTATTGATTTCACCCTATAGCAAGTGTGAAAACTGGGTGTGGTGGTGACTGGTGAAAGAAAAGTCACCTCACTCACCAATTAAAGTGCCATGAAGTGAGCACTTGCAATTGTAATAGCAATAGCATGGTGTTTTTTATGGGCTTTGTAACTTTATGATGCTCTGTCCTTGCTCCTTGTCGTTTTCCCTGACTCTACTTTTCATGATTTAGTACTCACTGTGCCTAAGAAAGAGAGTGAACAGTAACCAGGCACGTGTGTGTTTCCTTGCTTATCTCCATATAATCCAACCATCCTCATTGCAAGATTCTTCCACAATCATTTTTTTTTTTATCTTTCATTGTGTTGCTTTATTATGCAACAACCCCGGGCCCACTACCCGGCGCACGTGTTCTAATATGAGTGGCGGGTTGGTTAACACCAATTAAGACTTTCTTATTATTTTCTTTTTCCTTTTTTTTCTTTTTCACTTTTTGCTTCACTTCTTCAACTACTTCTTTCCCACCTTTCTCATTCTCTGCCTAATAACAAATACCCCTCTTCTCACGTTTTAAATTATATTTAAAATTTAAAAGAGTACCTATATTGTCTATGTTTAAGGTTATGAGCGGTCATATTTGAAAGCTTTTATATCTGCTAAAAGGGCAGAGGTAAGACAAAAAAACAAAAAACCTGCTTTCAACCCTTAAGCGGAAGAAAAATATTTTGGTACATAGAACTTATTTTAGATTTTTCTCTCTCTAAATTAGCATTAAATAGAGAGGAAATAGTGTCTGTTATTGATTTTTTTTAATTTTTGGAAACAAAAAATTTGATATGACATTTTTAAAAATAATGATGTAAAATATATTTTTTAGTTAAGTATGAAAATAATTTTCAAATAATTTATTTTCACTTATAAAAAGAACAGGTGAAAGACTTATTTTCTTTATCAAAATATTAAACATTTGACTTCATCTTTTCAATTTCTTATACATTTTCTTTTATCTTTTTTCAACTCAATTTTACTTCTAATTCAAATAAACCATTACCATTTCCTTTATTTCCCTATTCGATATCACAAATTTATATTACTTTATTTTTCTACTGTAGATCTTTAGTAGAAAAAAAAAAGGATGAAACTCATTTTGAGAAAAGAGAGATCTTATTTTATTTTATTTTTCTTTTTACTTCAATTAAACAACAAAATACATAATTGGTTAGATCTGTTATTTAGATCGTTCAAAAGTGAAGGAGAAAGTTAAACAAAAAAAAAAAAA
>Ga0209489_100894_pt1 | contig 59555 bp, 35 predicted proteins | sample SiratrowhiteBW_FD_187527 | JGI IMG/M metagenome (GOLD analysis project Ga0209489, IMG submission 187527) | Root nodule microbial communities of legume samples collected from California, USA - Siratro white BW (SPAdes) (version 2) | ecosystem: Host-associated > Plants > Roots > Nodule | place... | reverse complement strand
AAGATTGACAAATACTCTTTTGTTGGTTGAGATGTCTCTTCTTTGCATGGTGTCGTTCATTGTGACATTAAACAATATAGTGAGGTAATAAATGTGAAAAAATGAATAATATATATATATATATATTAAAATCTTAATTTATTTATAATAATTTAGTAAATGTTATTATATAGGTTTTCATCGAACGTTTTCTTAATACTTAATTAGTATACAATTACCTGATTATTTGTTTAATATAGAGTTGACATGTGAGAGGATGTCAATATGAGTGTAATTTATGATAAACTTTTTCAACTTTAACTGAGTTGTTCTACTTATTCTTCTAATTAGTTCATTATTTTATATTTTTCTACTTATTCTTCTAATTAGTTCATTATTTTATATTTTCTCTTTATTTATTCTTCTATCTATAAAAAATAATAGATTATTTTTACTTGACAGTGTAGGTTTCACTATATAAACTTACGGGCAACGTGTTTTTACTGAAAAAAAAAAACTGCATTTCTTTGAGTTGGAAATAGATTTCACATTCACTTGCGAGTTCTTTGGAGAGGATACCTTCAAGATTTGAGAGGTTGATCAAGATTGGATCAAGATCATCCTTGATTCTCATTATTGAGAAGGATTTTGCTTACATTTGATTAGAAGATTCATCTAGCAGCTAGTTCTCATCAAGGTAAGTGACTCTTTCTGTATTGAGATCGGTTTTAGGCTGGAGTGTTATAATTCAAAAATCATATGTTTTATGGTAAATTGTACTTGAATAGGGTATTTGAGTATAGTTTATGATGAAATTCATTGTAATTTCATTTGTGTGTTGTAAGTTTGTATAATACACTACAGTAAGGTTCTGCATTCAGCAGTAGGTTGCTGCATCTTATGTGGTAGGGTTCTGCATAAGGATAGAATCAATCTTGTAGGGTTGAAGATATAATCTTGGTTGTGTATTTGCTAGCAAACTTTGTAGTTTTAGTGAATTATTTGCATAGTTTTTGCAAAGGACTAGATGATGTAGCTCTTGAGAAAGAGTGAACCGGTATAAAAATCCTTGTGTAATATGTTATACCTTGCTCCATTTACATTTGCGTATAATTTTTGCATCTTTCACATTTTTTAGTATAAACAACCTGTTAAAATTTCAAAATAGTTGACTGTTTTTCTGAAAAGCATCTAAAATTCAATTCTGGTAGAAAAATCAGTCAACTGAAATAAGTTTTTAATCATCTGTTTTTATGAAAAATTGGTTCTCAAGATTGTGTATATGTTTCTTGGTTGAAAGAAATCAGTTTTATCAATTGGAACAAATCATTTTCGTTCTAAATTAGTGAACAAAATTTTCACTAGTTTTATTAAACTTTGACAAAACTGTGTTAGCAATTTGATTTCAATTTCCAACAATTTAATATACAACATTGCTTACATTCTTCCTATTTTTGAACTACTTTGATTTTCATCTTTTGTTATTTCATTTTTACAAATAGTTTCTAGAAAAAATTGAAAGAATAATTTTTGCACATACTTGAAAAAGTGGTTTGGTTTTGACAACACTATTACATAAACTAGTTTCACAACTTTGCTTTAAAACTTTCAGCCAACTGTTTTCCAGTTTTAGCTAGCTATTTTCTGGAAAAATTCTTGATCAGTTCATCCTTATTCTACCTTGGTACAAAATTGTGTTGAGAAAAGGGTTTCCAACGTGTTATACTGGTTTTAATTGAAAACTACAACTACTTAAAAGTTTTAACTGGTTAAAATCAGATTTTAGCTAACTATTTTTTGGTTAGAATTGCTGAAAATTTTCAAAGTGTTGGAGAGCAAATTTTAATCAACTGATTTACCATTTAACTTGTTATTTTGCTGATTTAACTCCAGCAGAAAAATTCAATCAGTTGTTTTTACATTTTAGTTATCTGTTTTTACTAGTTGCACACACTTATTCAATTTTAGTTTGTTGTTTTGTTAATTTAATTGCTTGATTTGTGCATACTTTGTATAGTGATTATTGATAAATAAAAATACTCATTCTTTTCAACTTGTTTTTCAAAATGGATTAATAGTTCAATTCATCCCCCTCTTGAACTTCGGCCAACATATTTTTTAACAATTCCTGGCTTAATAGAGTATTATTTGGATACTTAACCACTCCTAACCACTCGTTTGGGTATTCTTTAACAAGTCACTCCTAGATTAATGAGTAACAATCACTCCTAGTTAAAGTAGAAAAGGTTGAGGCTTTTAATAATCAACATATCGTTGGGTCTAACTGCTAAGGAGGGTTGCGTCTTTCACCAAGTACAAGGTTTAAGCCCTCTGTCTTAGTTTAGATAATTTTCTTTGATCTTTAGGAAGGCATTATGTCTTTCGATATATACAATAGATAAGCTTCTTTTCTAGGTAGTTGGATGAAAATTCTAAATGTCTTCCATGAAGATATTTTGCATCCAATGATATGAAAGTGGAACTAAGAAGAAACCTTTTACTGTGATCTCGTACGAATCTCCACAATTTTTTTCATGTTTCATTGTTGATGTCATATCTTTTTCAAAGAGTTAAGTCTTATGCAACAACATCTTTAGCAATAATCAATTTATCATGGGACTTAAATAAAAACTTATGTCAATTTTTAACTATGTATGACTTGAAATCATCATCAATAACATAACATATTTGCACTTCATGAAAAATGAATATGGAAGATTGTAAATGACAAACAACATTTATCATAAGATATTGTTATTTCTAAAGTGACCAAAATGATTGATCCCATCCATGATTGTGTTCAAGTCTAAGGTTTCTTACTTCACTTCCAAAATTTGGAAAAAAGATAGTCAATTTTCTTTCACAAAGGAGAGCGAGACTATTAGAGTAAAGTCCAATAGACCCTTTATGCTTTTGCTTAAGTGTTGTTAAAACACAAAGTACAAAGATGAATGTAGTTTAACTATAAGATGATAATTTTCAAATACATCATGTTATATACAAGTGTTCTATTTCAAAGATGATATGTTGTATTTTGTTCTCTTGCTTCGTTTAATAAGTGAAGTCTTAGTCAAACGATATACATTCTTAAGCTAACATTATACTTTACATTATTCTTTACAAACTTATTATGTGCTTCAGGGAATGTTTTGGTTTCACATCTACCAAGAAGGTCTCATAAATATCCTATATACATCAAAGATCTCTTGAAGCATACATTAAAGTTGTTATACACTAACAAGCATCCTAACACGCCTTATGTCAATACTAGAAAGGCTATGTATTGCAAATGGTCTTTTACTTTATTCTAGTCTGAATGCAAGCTTTCTACCTAGGTCTGATAAGTCATGCCAACTATAGGTATAATGTTTAAAGAAGATATAAACATTTAATGTTGCACGAAATATATTTAATGCATCTTTATGTCTCTAGGTGGATAGACACAGTCTTGAAAGTGAAGACCAAAGTTGAAGCCTCTCATTGGATAAAAAGGGATTTATAACAAATATTTTTTCAACACTATATACAAAGCAGTCCTCTCCAATTGAAGAACATACATAAGCTGTCTAGATTTGTTGAAATGCTACCGAATGTTAAACCCTATGATTGTTTAAATCACCATTTCTTTGTCAAACCCTTTTATCTAGGAGTGGTCATGTTTAAAAAAAAGATGTCTAAGTCTTATTCAAAAGTGACTAATTTAAAAATTACTCGGGCTATCTAGTCAAGACTGGTTGCATTCCAAACAATACTTGATTGTCTAACTAGGAGTAACTGAGTTTCAAATAAAACTTTATTTTATCTTTATAATGTTATTTGCCTGGTGGAAATTGATCAATTAATAAGAACTATACGTAGTATGTTTTCACATATGAATCAATGTAAAAATCTCTAGAGTAGATCCTTCTTTTCTTTAATCTCTGTTAAATTGTATGTTACTAAATCTGTTCTAACAAAATAGAGATGACTTTTAAAATAGAGACGACTTTTAAAACCTAAGTCTAAGAAAAGTTTTGACTGATCATCTATCTACACACTATCAAATATAACTTTGTGAAAATTTTAAAAGGCCTTAATTTACAATTCAAGCCTCTCTTGTTACGTATTTGACCTGTTTACACAAAGTTGAATATCGAAGTTGTCCATAACTTTTTTTCTCTTTCCATGTTGTGTAAACTTTTTTTTATTTGCATGTCATGTAAGGTTTTTTTTGTCATGTTCATTAGCAGAAAAAAAAATTCTTAAACCTTGAAACTATTGGATGATGTCATAAACCCATTGCAAGAGAACCATTTGTTTTATTTTCTTGATTAGTTTCATCCCTATCTTTCACTTTATATCATGATACACACCAACATCAACACTTAAAAGCAAATATTAAAACTCTTTTATGTATAATTTAAAACTCTTTTATGTATAATTTAAAACTCTTTTATGTATAATTTGTAGTTGCTAAAACAAACATGATTTTTTTTGTATTGTAAAACCTACCGGTAAAAGTATTATCTTTTCCTAATATATATAGTTTGAGAGGGTGTTATCACATGGTAGCATGTCCTTTAAAATATTTAATATTGATACTTTTCTTTCAAATTCAAGAATCTTAAAACAAATAATAATTATATGAAACTTGTACATATGATAAAAAAAGTATCTCTTAACTCTTCAATATTTCATAATAAGAGTATATGATTGGTGAAAACACTTTTATTGGATCTTCTACACTCACCTCTATCTTCTTAATTTGAGATACATTTGGAATATCAACCACTTCTTCATGTTGTGTCTATGTGGTATAATTCTTTAAGAACCTTTCACAGATAAAGTGTTACGGTATTTTGTGTATAGTTTGTACTGATCACCAATTTGTGTAAGTTAAAGGATAATAAAATTTTTCACTGACATTACATTAATTTCATCAAGATAATTGCAAAGAAATTGTCCAACTCCATTCTTGTATTTTTCAAGAATATACAACTTGCATTATTAAATTCTATCAATTCTTTTTTTAATTATTTGATACAAAAGTGACTTATACCATGTACGTATATCTCATTTTTTTTAATGACAGATGTCACCTTATTCCATTCAAAAATGATTTCCTTTTTACTTGATTGATACATATTCAAAAAGTCTTATTTCTTATTTTCGTAAAATTTTATTAGTTTTTCGTAATAATCTCCATGTATATTACATGAAAATAGTCAAATTAAATCTAGCATATCAAGTATGTCTAAAAGAAACTAAACAAAATGAATGTAAGCTAAAATTTCATGAAAATATAAGGCGAGACTTATATATCATATTAATAAAATAAAAAAAATTAAAACATAAGGTGATATATATTGTATTAATAGAATAAAAATGAATAAATATTTTTGAAATATGTAAAAACCATTCAATATTCATTAAAACTATTAATGGTTATCAATTGTTGTATTGGATAGGATAAAAGAAATCAAGATTCACTCAAATCAATTGTAATCCCTAATTAATTATATATGTTAAAAAATTTAAAGGATATAGTTTATTAAAAAAATTGGGTAGTCTTCTCTTTTGGTGGAAAATAAATATCAGAGCAGATACATACCTACCTAACAATTTCATGCATAGTGTGTATCCAGTCATAGGTCCAAACTGCCTCTTAATCTCAATATTCAACTGACTAAGTTCTCAAGTAAATAGAAGCACAATATTATTTTCTATCTTGTGCAAGAAAATTAAAATAAAACGAAGGACATATTTGATGTGGGAAACAATAAATATTAGAATGTATTATAATAATTTTCCAAACTATAGTGCTACGTACTTGCATTCCTAGTTCTCTATGTTGCTATACTTGAATATCACATGATTGCCAATACTTTTACCTTGCCTAAGGTTTGATTTTTTTCTCTTTTTCTAAAACCTAAAACTACATTGATTACTGAAACAGAAATTTATGGACATGAATATAGACAAGGGTAGATGCATAAAACTAACCTGAAAGGACACTAAACGAGAGAAGGATGGTGAAACGTAAGCTTAGTGAGAACAAGAGGGAAGAACAATGAACGGAAAAACAATAGTGGATGACATGGACGACAATGACAAAATATTTCTCAAGTTTTCACATGATGTTTTAAACACACATTTTTACAACAATTGTATAATAATCGATGTGGAAAGGACCGTTAACATTAGTTATAACATAAACTAATATTGAAGGATAATTTCTATATCAATTATTGAACAACCAATATAGTAAAGAGGAGTTATACTTTGACAACTACAGGTGGCACATACTCATTTTACAATCTTATGTGGTGTTGATGTGGCCAAGATAAATGACTTGTAAAAAACATTCCAGCATGGCACTGAGAGTCATTTTTAGGGGTTTACATGTTTGGAGTTTTATCTAAAACGCTGCCCAGCATATTCTATCAAGGGTTAAGAAGTAGTGAGTTTGAATCTCAGATCTCTTGAATCTCGCCACTGCTGTCACCGCCGCTGCAGTCGTATCCACTTTTGTCACCGAAGTTGCTGTCGCCGACGTCGATTCTCGACCACCGTCGCTTGCCACCATCGATGGTCTCCCACCATCACTCGCCACCACAATCACTCTCACACGAAATCTCCCTTATGCAAATGGGTGCACGGGATTCCTATCACGTTTCAAATCTTAAATTTAGATACTTAAAATCTAATTATGCTCTTTCATAACAAAATATCCTAAATCTCCTTCAAAAAGAAAAGTCTCGTTTTAGCCTTATCCATGTGTACAATTAAACCACGTCAGCAGTTGGCATATGGTTGTATGCCAGTTGTGGTTGTCAAAGCAAAGTTTTCCTATACTAAAATATTACAAGATCGTCATCTTATTTCTTTTTGCATTGATTATTAAATAATTAATAGGATGCAGTTTTCGTAATTAGGATATATCCTTTCTTAACTTTGTAAATCCTTTTTAATTTCTAGCCATTCATTCTCTCTAACTATTTTCATTTGGTGACGGTATAGGATTTAAATTTCTTTTTGAAGGATCTCCTTGCATTCTTGGTATGATTTACTCTGTTTAGTAAAACTTTGGATACAAAATGAGTCAGTCGTAGGACTCATTTTTGGATGCATTATTTTATAAAATTGTTCCAGCAAACCTGAAAGGAAAAACCAAGCTAATATATTAATGCACATGTGTCAAACACTAGCATAGCCAATGTGACAAAAGCCTAATAATGCAATGTTTATTTATTAATTAGGTATAGGAACTAATTGGTGGTGTACATTGCTTTCAGATGTTTCTTTTGTGTTTAATATTCCTACCTGCAAGGAAGTGAAATTCAGTACAGAGCAGACTCAGTTCCATTATGCTAACGAATTTCTTTATACTTCGGAGGTATATCTACCAAAATTTGGCTTGTTCACACCCGTATTCTCAATGTACTCCATTTATAAAATTCCAAATCCACGTCGTTTTATGTTATGTAACTTATTGTAAAATTAGATTAGGATTCTGTAAGGTAAGGTGCTTTCTCAGGTCGGTTATTCTGCCATATGACTACCATAGTTTCCTTTCAAAAAAAAGTAGAAGTTTAATAGATAATTATTTTCCCCGTACTTTTCCATATTTAACTCTAAATAATTTAAATCATACATAATTATAATATGTTGATCTTAATTTATTGATTTAACTCGGAGTAACAGTTTTTTTAATTAATCAATTTTAATATATATATATACTCTATGAACACGAAACGAAAATACTTAATTTATTAAGATAAAAAAAAATTAAGTCACGAAGTTTATGTAGGGAAATATTTACGTCCACGTGTCTATTGTTTTCTTTTTTATAATAAAAAGTAAATATATAATTAAAGGTGAATTATTATAACAAGTTAATTAAAAGATTACTAAAATTCATAAAGTTATAAAAAAAATTTATACGTAAAAAATAATTATAAAAAATGTTTTATTAATTTTTGTGATGTTATAATTATACAATAGAAAAATGCTTATAAAATTTCTCTAAAATAAAATAAAAATTATAATATATATAGATAAATAGTTATAAAATATTTTAATTTTTTATATAAAATCATAATTATAATTATATAATAAAAATATTTTCAAAATAATAGTAGTTTTGTAATTTATCTTCTAGGTCATTACTTCTCGGAATAGAAAGAAATTTAGAATGAAGCTATAATCAATTAATTAAATTTTTACTTTATTCATATCTAGTTTTTATCTCTTATTTTTCGAAATCAAACATTTTCGGAAGGTGGTGCCATAAACATAGATTTATATGTTTTATTTTCCGAAAATGAAATGATTTATATGAACGTTTTATTAAATTTTATCATAAATCTTCTAAATTTTTAGTGTGCTTTTAAATTTTAAAAGAAGTCATTTCGACTGTTAATAAAATTCATATATAAATCTGTTAAAATTTAAATTTCAAAATCTCTGCTTTATATATACTTTAATTTTTACAAAATCTTTTAGATCTAAATTTAATGCATCTCTCTAATAAAAACAATATTACCTGATCAAATTGTATAGATTTAAACTCCAACAAACATTAATCTATACACTAAAGTTTTACTAAATATTTATTTTGGTTGATACAAATGAATGTGATAGAAGAATTTTTAATCAAAACACAGTTACAAATAATTTTTCAATGTCAATTTCTATCATTAATTTATCATTATAAATATTTTTATCGTTAGTTTTATAAAAACGATTGTCCATTAATAATTACAAAAACAATATTATTATTTCTAACTAGTGGAAACACATTACTAACACTTTGTTTGCTCACTTTTTTTATAATAATAAAAATTAAAAGTATAATGAACAAATTCATTATTATAATAAAATTAATTATAAAATATTACTAAGTTAAAGTTATAAAAATTGTATACATAATTTAGTTTCGCCTTTTTTTTTTAACATCTTATCAGAGAGATAGTATTATCCATGGCCATGTGCAAGCATATGGTTAAGCATATGCACCTATCTTTTGCAATTTTCAAGTATTTGCTATTTATACGTCTTGGTTAATATTCTACTATTCGCATTGTTCCCTCTTTGGTAACATCTGGTTTATTTTTCATTATATTTTCTGGGGTCATTAGGTAGTCTTTTATTTACTATAAATTTAGTTGATTTTCTCATATATTTTTATTATATAATTCGTTTTCCTGCTCTAAGTATGTAGTAACCCACGCCTACGTTGATAAAATAAATAAAAACTTATTATCCTATTTTTTTTTTCTTTAAACAACATCTAAAATAATGTAGTCTTTAAAAAAATATGGTCTAAATTTAAGATAACACTTTGACAATAGATTTTCAAACGTTATCAGGTGTTTGTAGCTTATGGATAGCAATTTTTCTTTTAAGGACACATATTTTATAAAATCGTTTATAGACAACATTTTTCAGATAATTTTTAGACAATGATTTTATCTATAATGTTTAGAAAATGCATTTTAAGTCATTATAGGAAAAATCATGTTTATATACCGAACAAAATCTATAGGTAAGTACCATGAACATTTTTTCGTTATTATGAATTTTAAAACTTTCAGTGTTATTAGAATAATTAGGAAATCAAACAAAAGTTTCATATATACATAGAACATATAACCACTACACCAAATACAATCCGTGTTTATATTACGATTATTATCATTTTTATTATACCTGTTGTCAATATCCTATTTCGTCCGGACGAAAAAAGAAAAATAAAAAATAAAAAAGGAAGTTTTTATTAAGAGCACCCTTCATTTTCTAATAAGTATCTCCCATTCTTATTTTTCTTTGGACCGTTGGCCAAATTTTCTATTTCCCAATTTTTCATCTTTTCCTAAGAAGTACTATTTTTTTTGTTAAATTCATTTAATTTAAATTAACATAATGCACTTTCATCAATTATATTGTTAAGTATTACATGGTTGATTTACTGCATGGCTCATTAACTCCATGATACAGAAGTTGCATGGTTCGGTTATTGATAAAAACAGAAGTTACATGGTTCATTGATTTTATAGTTTCAATTATTTGATAAAAAACAAAACATGTACTTTTTTGTTGATAAGCGATATTGCACTCATTGCACTAAACGACAAGACTCTCAATCGTCGAACCTGAGTGTAATGTGTTGAATCGTCAAATTGTGCATTTAAAATGCAAAGAGAGCTAAATCTGAAGATGACCCATTGATTACATATTTAACCCAAAAGGTTAGACGAAAAATTTTCAGACGTTGAAAAACAAACAAAAAACGCACGCATAGAGAAAATTGCAAAGAGAGATAGAGTTACAAAGAGGATCAGAAGGAGAATTGCATTCATATTGAAAATTTGTGCATAGAACGATACAATTTCAGAGAAGGAAGCGTTTCGAAAGACATTGCAGAAGCAAGAGAAGAACAAGAAAGCATCAAGAATAAGGTTTCGAGAGCTTCAAGAGGTACGCCTGAAAAGTTAATGTTATATAAGCATGAAGGTCGATCTCTGTAGTGTTTTCATTCTTAGTTCCTTTCTCTGTGTCTCTGTTTTATGTTTATATTCTGTATTTCTTATTCTGGATGAAATATGAGTGAAGAACAGTAAACATTTTCTTTTTAGAAAGCATATTTCAGAGAAATACAATAATTGCTGCCATGGGCACGATTCTGATATGGAAATCGATATCTATTTATGCCATTCATTGAATTTATGCCATTCATTGAATTCACGCCTTCATCTCTTAACCATCATGCATGGTAGTTCTCAAAATTGCATAATTTACACCCAGGCCAGCCATGAAGAAATCGAAATAAAATCGAGAAAATAGAAAAACACAAAAAGAAACACAGAAGAAATCAGAATGAAAAAACAAGAAGAGAAGAGGAACATGATACTGATGCTGCGAGAGCACGCGATTCTATCATTCTGCCACAATAACCACCCTCTTTGTCGTAAGCACCACCTGCTCCCTACTGTAGCGACAAGTTCATGAGTGGCAGTTTCATATTCACTCAATTCTGAAGTCTAAACCGAATGACCTGAACCTTTATTGAATGCTTCTGAGTACCCTAAACTCGTTTTACTGAGTACCCTTAACCCTATTTTGAATTGCCCTCACCCAAAACCGAATGCCATGTAAACCTTACTTGAAGACTTTCTGAATGCCTAATCCTTACCCGAATACCTCTGAATCTCCACTGAATTCTTTACCCAGAACTGAATGACTTGAAAGCAATATCGAATATCATAAACTCATTTGCAAATGCCTTTAATCCAGAACCATATGGTATCATCCAGAACCTAATGACATCATCCTAAACCCTAAACCTTTATTGAATACTGCATGACATCACTCAGAGCTGAATGATGTCATTCCATAAACAAAACCGCATGACGTCACTCGAAATTGAATGAAGTCATCCACAACACAGAACCACTACGTCTTAAAGAGAACTACATGACTCGGAGTTGAATGACGTCATCCTAAACACAACACACATGTCCATAAATTTCAGAACTACACGACGTTATTCGGAGTCGAAGGATGTCGTCTAGAACCTCAACTTCATCTCCATGAACTTAGAATCGTATAACGTCATCTAGAACCAATTGACGTCATCCAGCGCTGCGTGACGTAATCAACTCCCTTAACCAAAACTTGAAAGCCTCCAAACTAGAGCGGCACTGAATGCCCAAAGCAAAATCGAAAGCCTTTTCAGAAAGCTCAGTTGAATACATTGTTCGAGATCCTATTCTAAAAGCCTCAGCCAAATGCATTGATCGAATGCCTTTTTTGATTGCTTTTGGTCGAATGCTTCTAAATTTTTTTAATAAAAAATATAATAAAAATACAAAATTTTCAAAAATTCAAAAAAATATCAAATTCCTCAAACACACAACTTTCTTTTAGAACTACGTATGCCCTGATTTTCCATCATTGACAGAAATACGCATGAGCAAGGTCAATCCTTGTCACGTCCCTTTATTTAAAAAATATGTTTTATTTTTATTTACGCTTCCATATTTTTTTTTTAGAGGAAGAACCAAACATTTTATAAAATCACACTCATTACACTCATTTGATTAAAGGTACTATTTTAGGACAGATGTTGTGGGGATGCTAATACCTTACCCACACGTAACTGACTCCCGAAGCCAACTCTATTCCACAGACCATTGCTTTTCTAATTTTTCCGTAATAAACTATGACCACGACTCCATCTCTTTTCATCACACAAATTTTCATTTTTCTCTTTCAGATCACTGTCCCAAGTGATCCAGGTTGCGACAACTATTATGATTGTGATTTTTATGATTAATAATAATAATATTACTAATAATAATAATAATAATATTCATGATAATAATAGTAATTATTATGATATTAATAATAATATTAATATTTATAAAATTAATAATAATAATATTATTATTAATAATAGTAATATTAATAACAATAAGAGTTAATAGGGACTGATATCCTCTCGGTATTAAGGGTGTTGTATATCGTCTTAAAATTGTTCAGGAGTTGATTCTTTGTATAGCTTTGTAAAAGTTAGTGGAACCAACAATTTTAATATTGAATTGTTGAGACTAGATGTAGGATCAGAGGATTTGAACAAATATAAATATCCTTGTACTTTCCTTTCTTCCTTATTGTTTTAGTTTTGTTGAACCCAATTCTTGAATCAATTTTAATTTCACTTATAATTAGACTTCGTTTTAAGTTTGGAAATAATTTAAAGAAAGTAAAGTTTCTCATAAAAGTTTAAACAACCAATTCACTCCCCCTTTTAGTTTAATCATGTCATTCTCTTTTCCTAACAATTGACTTCAGAGCTGCCTTTTGGAAGGTAATAAAAATAAAGATCTTGTAATTTTTTTTGAATGACTTTACAAAATCAAACATTTTTTGAAGGAGCTGCCATAAACAAGCCTCCACTATTTTATGGTGAAAATTATCCTTTTTGGAAAGTTAGAATGGAAATATTTTTGGAATTAGTTGGTAGAGAATTGAGGATACTTTTGTAAATGGTCTAATGCAATTTTGTCTGCAATTGCATGCTTCATCCTTGCTTCATCCAAGATTCCGTGATGATGTTATTGTTTGAAGATGATACAGCGAAATTCATAGAGTTTTGGACATGTATTAGGAAGTGAAAGAGAGTGAGGTTAGGCCAACACTACAAGGAGGACACTAGAGAGAGTCTTGAAAATTGAGACTACTCGAAAGAGAGGTTCTAAAATAGGAAGAGGCATTTAGACAACACTTATTCAAAGCTTCAGAGCAAGACTCTAGCTAATGACTTCTTTATTCTTATTTGCTTTGGAGACAGGTTTGCATCATACCCTTCCTCTTGAAAAAGATATATCCTCAGATCTTGCTTGAAGTTCAACAACTGGAGGCTTTATTATTCATTTTTAGTTCCCTCCAAGATTCAAGACCATCATCTAGAAACAATCAAAGTATAAAATAGATGATGTTTGTAGAGAAAAGTTAAGGAGAAAAATGCAAGAAAAGATTTTTCTTCCAAGGTCAATGTATCCCATATTGATAAGAAATAGTCAACCCACGAAGGACGTTTATTTTTATTTTTATTTTTATAAGAGAATTTAACAAGGTAATGCCCTTTATTTTTTAAAGGAAAATTAAGGGTCATTGTTTTATAAACATATTTTTCTTTACTATGTTCTTGTCGTTGCTCTGGGGTAGATAACAACAAAACATAGTGATGTTTTCAATATTTTTGGAACAAAAAATTAGTATAAAATATGAATGAAAAGAAGAATTGAATATATTGCAGTTTCCCTTCGAAGATTCTTTATCAATTATGTTTGTAAGGGGTGTAATAAGAGATTCTTCTTTTACTATGGATCCTTTAACTATTTCTCCTTCTTCTTTCTTTTCTTTTTCAAACCTTTCACTAGGTTTATCTATGGAGGAAGATTTCATATCAATGACTAGTTTAGTTCCAGGCATTTTTTCTTTAAGCATTTCCTCGTAAGGATTGTTTATGGAGGAGTTTATGTCACTGTCTGATTCAACTCTAGACAAAGTTCTTACTTCATGTAACTCCTCACGTGGTTTATCTTTGGAAAAGAAAATTTTATTAATGTCCGATCCAACTTCAAAAAAATATTTTTCCTTTCTATCTTTTCTTTCTCTTTTAATTTTCTCTTCTTTTTCTCTCTTATCTTTCTTTTATTTTTCTTTCTTCATTTTCTACACTTTTTGTATGATAAGATCTTGCAATTTTTGTCTAAATTCTTTTTCTCTTCTTATAAAGTTTTTTTCTCCATTAATAAATTTGTTTCCCTTTTCTACAAGCTCTTTTACTTCTCCTATATAGTTTTCTTTTATTTGATTTTCCCTATCCCTATCCCATGGTTCTTTAAACCTAGAATAGAATTGAAGGAGTATCCCTCCCTCTTAAATTCATGATTAGTTGTGAAGGGTATAATATTGAGCATATTGTTGTTCTACCTTCACATATAGCTGAACTAGTTAAGTTAAATCATTATAGGGTAGTAGCTCAACTCTATTCGTAATATTTGTGTCAAGACCATTGAAAAACCTATCTATTATTTTCCTAGGTTCATCTTTAATATCTGCCCTCATCATGAGTAACTCCATTTTTTTGTCTATATTGTTCTGCATTGATGCTCCATTTTTTGAGTTTACGGAGTTTATTCATCAATTCCCTATAATAATAGGAGGGCATATATCTTTTCCTGAGAATAACCCTAAGTTCATTCCTATATCCAATCTGGGATCCTAAGGTCGTGAACTAAAGATGTCCACTAGTCCAAAACTGGTGCTTGAAAGCTTAAGGTAGCTAAAGAAACTCTTCTTTCATGATTTATCTTGTGACACTCAAATATTTGCTCAACCTTTATCTCATAATCTAAATATTTTTCAACATTGTCTTTTTTTGTAAAAAGGGGAAAGTCTACCTTAGGCTCGTGGGGATAGGTTGGAGTTCCTAACAAGAAAGAAGATGAAAGGATTTCGAGTAGACTCCTAGAAAAGAGAGGTGCATCACTTGGACAACTTAAGTACCATGTCTTTCCTAGCTAGAGTGTTCTAGTCCTCTTCCACACCATCCCTCAAAAAAAGCTTCAAAACAATTTGTCCTAATAGTATGTGTTCTCGTGATCTTAGAGACCAAAGGAAGGTCTATTTGAGCACTTTTTACTTGGATCCTAGTTGTCACAAAGACTTAAGAAAAGTAAAACGACAAGGTAAAAAAAAAAAGCAAGAAAAGTATGACAAATAAAGAAAGTAAGTAAAGTTATTTGTGTTCTAGGTGAAAGTGCAAGTGACACTTACAACCCTTTGACACACTTTCACTTTGTACTTGTCTTTCACTATTCAAAGTTCAAGGTAGGATTGCTTTTTAGTGAATTTTCCCAACACAATAAAACATAAAAAATGATTTACTAATATTCAATTACAATACACAAAATTCCATGACAATGATTTACAAAAAAATTCTTTTAGTTTTGCTTAGGTTGATGCTCTTAGTGTTTTCACTCTATTGTTCCTCACTTTTTCTTTGAGCCTTCCACTTCTTTAGACTCTCCAAAGAGAAATCTCCTTTGACAAGCCTCTCTTTCTCTAATACTCTACCAAAGAAAGTTAGATAATCATCCATACAATTCAAAAGTCCAAGGATGTTTCCACCTCAAGAGGCCAAGAAACATAAAATCAAGAAAAACTCAAATTAAAATTTCTAAACTCTAGAGGATTATTACGTATTACAAAATTCAATGAGTATTTTCAAAGACTCGAAATAAGAAATTAAGGCCAGCAAGAAAATTAGGCATACAAAAAATAGGCTAGAATAATTTGACATCAGTGACTATTTGATTTATGTAAATTTTTCCACAAAAAATTTGACCTTGAATTTTTTTATCTCAACAAAAAAATACAAAATCAAGTCACAACAAATTTGCATAGAAAAAGACATTGGAAAATTTAGAACAATTACTAAACTGAGAGTATTCAACATAAAGATCAACTATTTTTTCAGCACCTGACATTCATGTTTGTGCATTTTTTCATTTTTTTTCTCTACTAATAATTTGAATGTGATTTTTTAATTGTATTTTTTCAACATCTTAAGGTGCTCTTCCAAAAATTTTGACATCAATAGGATACGTACATTGTTCGCAATAAATTTTCCAAAACAATGTAGTTTACAAAATAACTTTAGGAAAATTGATACCTAGAGGAATCCAACACTAGTACAAAAAACACATTCTACGTCAGGATAATACGTCGGTTAAAACAGAACTAATGTAAACAAAAATACGGTGACATTTTTGTAAATATTTGAAGAGATATTACGTCGGTCAACTCAAACCCGACGTAATATACCATATTCTACATCAGTTGCCTTAAACTTGACGTAATATACCATATTCTATGTCGGTTGCCTTAAACTCGACGTAATATACCATATTCTACATCGTTTGTCACTCATAACCAACGTAAAACAGATTCAAAAAAGTAAAAATTCAAAATTTAAAAATTTTGTAATGGCATTGAAGATACTATGTCGGTTGAGAGGTGTCGACCGACATAATATGTAGCCCATATTACGTCCGTTGCGACTTTCTAACCAACGTTATATCCTCCTTTTGACGCGCGAGTTAATTTTGAAGAAAATTTGGTAAAATTTGGTCAGATACTACGTCAATTGGTAGCTCCCAACTGACGTAGTATGTCCTCGAGTTAAAATTAGGGATTTCAATAGAGATATTAACTCTTGGGTATCACTTGTCGCTTACTCTTACATCTTATTCTCCTTCACCTTCTGCCTCCTTCTCACCCTTGCTCGCTGCCTTCTCTTCACCCTTGCTCGTTGCCTTCTCGTCTGAACCTTCGTTTGGTCCCGCTTTTATTTCACTAGTTTTCATCTGTATTTTACGTGGTGATGCTTTCTCTTCTCACATTTGCATCTTTATTGTTAACTAGTTTTGTGAGGGTTCGTTTGTCTCCGTTTTCAACTTCTTCCATGTTCGTTTGGTGTGCGTGGATTGAATGCTTGGTTCGACAACCCTTGTCTCTTCTCTTTACAAGAGATTAGCAGTTTTGTAAAATTCATTAAAAATAGTTAGAAATTTATTTTTGACCCAAATTTTTTATCAGCATCTTGATTTAGTATCTATTTGAAGGTAGAGTTCTTATATTGTATAGGTTTATCATAGATTTAAGGTTTGAAAAAATTAGGACAAAAACATTTCAAACAATCATAACTTTTGATAGAGAGCTCGGATTGAGATGCTCCAAAAATGAAAGTTGCTCGAAATGGGATAATGAAGCCCCTGGACAATAGCCAGAGGTGGTTGGGTCTCCGGAAATTCCTAAATTCTATCATTTAAGGTTTTCTTTTTATTTTTTTGTTATTTTCACCTATTTTTTTAGGATGTAGCCTTTTATTTCACATATATATACTTGCTAAAAAATTCTAAATTTTTTTGTGGTGTTTACTTGTATCGATTAGAGATTTATCAATCCATTATTTTTTTTTTAAATAATTTTTTACGTCGGTTGTAAGCTACAACCGATGTAATAGATGCCTTTTTACGTCGGTTCTAGCTTACAACCAACGTAAAAAGTCCTCTTTTACGTTAGTTCCAGCTGTAACCGACGTAGTATCCACCTCTTTCAATTATTTTAATTGGTATATGATGTTGGTTTCTATTTTCAACCGACATAGTGACATACATATTATGTCGGTTGCATAACTGACGTTGTATGTTCAAGACTTTCTACGTTGCCTACATCAATGTTGGTTGCATAACTGACATAGAATGTCTTCCAGAACCGACATAGAAAGTCATCTTTTTACTAGTGCAACGAGTTTGAACATAATATCAAGAAATAATAGAACCCTAACTCTAAAGAACTTGTTAATGATCTAATAATTAAATTAAGAACTTAAGAGATATAAAAAGAAAAGAACACAAACACATAGCAGACATAATATAGACATTTCATCAAACACCTCATGAACTAGTTTCTAAACATTAAGTTTATGACATAGTTGGAAACACATGACTTAGAACACAACAAGAACATATTATAAACTTGAAAAATACCTAAAAATAAGAAGATTCAATCAATTAAAATCAACAAAATACAAGAACAATGCAGTAACTACACAGAAACAGGAGAACAACTCCTATTTTTGTAGTTTTGGAAAGTTCAAGGAAGAACAAGGTGTTTAGACCAAGTAAATTAAAAAAACAAATGATTAAAACAGTTGAAATAGTTCAAGACATGCAAAATAAATTATGAACAACACAATTTGATGAAAAAAAATAATTAGAAGAAGCACTTATCTCTTAAAGAACCTAAGCTTCGATGCCAAATATGCAATATTATCTTCAATTGCATGCTTCATCCTTGCTTCTTCTAATATTACGTGATGATGTTGCTGTTTGAAGATGATGCATCAAAGTTCGTGGAGCTTTGGATGTGTGTGATGGATTAGGAAGTGAAAGAGAGCAAGGTTAGGTCAACACTCTTAGGAGGAAACTTGAGATTCTTGAAAATTGAGACTACACTAAAGAGAGCTTCTAGAATAAGATGCATTTTGACAACACTTCAATTCTTACATTTAAAGCTCTTGAATCATTTGGTTGCCCTAAGTAAGAAATCTGATATCGAGTAACTTTATATAAAAATCTTGAAACACTTGAATAGTTCTTAGCAATCAAAGGTAAATGCAATCTTTGAATCAGAAAACTCTCGTTGGAAACATAAGTGAACATGAGTTGATGTTGGGAAGGCTCAAAAGGAAGATGAAGAATGCAGTAAAAGGAAAATCATAGCCTTGAAGGCGAACTCCAAGAAGCTAGATGTTGAATCAAATAGTGAAAATTTGAATTTTATGGTCATGAAGTTCTCCAAGTTCTTGAGAAACAATAGTAAGATTAAAGGCCAGTTGAGTCAGCACAAGAAGAAGAATGATTAGCCTCTAGAATTATATCTTATGAGTGTGGTAAGCCAATTAACAACAAACTTGAATGTCCCTTACTAGAAACTAATCTTGTTGATGACATGAAAAATAAGAATAGGTTTAAAACGAAGAAAGCATATGTTGTTTGGGAGGACAATACCTCATCTTCTTCAAGTGAGTCTAAAAACAAAAGAGAGGAAACAAACCTATAGTTGCTAACTGATTAAGGTTCTGAAACAAATAATGTAATTTGGTCTAACCCCTCTCAATGTATAAACAAAGCCCAACTTCTTGACGCCTTTAATGAAATGCATGAAGAAGTAAAAATATTAGCTTATTTTAAATAATAGATTAAAGGAAGAGAACAAACATATTGAAAACAAAGTGAAACAATTAAAAGAGGAAAACTACAATTTAAAAACTGATATGGAAAGTCTTGAAATGATTTATAATTCCAAATGCAATTCAGTCTTCAAGACTAAAGACAAGAATAAAAAGGTCATTGAGCTAGAGTCTTGATTAGGAGTTTTGTAGGAACAGTTGGCTCCAGAAGAGGGGTTGAATGGAGCCTGAACTCAATTGGCTATAAACAAAAATCACCAAGCAAGATTGTCTAAGGCAATAATATATAAGCACAAATAAAGCACTTTTATACTTGTTCACCCTAATCTCTTGGGCTACGTCCAGTTCTTCCTTAAACAAATTGTTCAAGAGGTTCCACTATTCAACAATAGTTACAACGAGTACACAAACCTTTCCAGGTTATACGAGTCTCAATCTCCCCCTGAGATCAAGACCACTCAAGATTGAAATAAACACTCTCAAAAGAGAGAACAATGAAAGCTCACAAGGGTTTACTTCACAAAGGTGAAGAATTACACAATGGTTTCACACAACCCAAAACTCTAGATGCTCTCAATAGCAAATTGATAATAGATACTCAATATATTTTCTTCAATATATTATATGATGTATTTCTCTTTTTGCTTCTTCTGTATCTTCAACTTCAAATTGCTCCTCTATATGTAGCTTTTTAGAAATTATCCATTGGGATGCTTGAATAGAGCAATCTTAACTTTCTAATGTATGGAGCTCAAACTGAAAATATTTCTCTAATATTCATACAACATTAAACTTGATTAAGTCTGTATCAGAAATAATTTAAAATAACATAGAGAAACTATATCTGGGATACTCATCAATAATTTGAATAATTTCTATTATGAACAGATTTGAACGTTAATGCACATTACGATATAAAATTAATTAATCACATTTAAATAGTCCATAATAATTTGAATAATTTCCATTATCAACATATTTGAACACTAAAGCACAATATGATATAAAATCAATTAATCACATTTAAAAACTCCATAATAATTTGAATAATTTCCATTATGAACAAATTATGATATAAAATCAATTTAAATCAAATCAATAACACATAAAAGTAAATAGTAAGAAAACTTATCTCTTTATAGACCATGTGTCTCCTGCTTTAATAATAATAATGTTAATTGTCCAATATATATAAGTCATCAAATATAAATGTATACTTGAGTTTTGTTATCATCAAAACTTTATCAAATGTTTGATCCTCTAAAAGGACTTTGGATCGTCTAATGTTCAACAAGTTTAAAAGGAGATTGAGCCTAATTGGGCTTCTTTGGGCCTCCAGACAAACTTTTGGATTCAACTTCAGAATTTGAGAACATCACTCTAGAGACTTTAGAGCTTCAATATTACAAGACCTCTATTTGTAAAAGTTGTATAAAGTAGTGTAAAATTTATTTTAAGTCAAGTAAAATAAGATTTTGAGTCTTGTAGACTACAAGAAAAACTCACATTACCGACAAAATTTTATTCGTCAGTAAAATGTCATTACCGACAGACTTACTAACGAATTTAATCTGTCGATAATTACTAATTAAATTATAGACGAAAAAATTTACTGTCAAATTATCCATCAGTAAATCACCTGCCAAGTTATAATAATAATCATAATTGTAATTTTACTAATAATACTAATAAAAATAGTAATAATAATTAGAATAACAAGAATAATAAAAATAATAATTGTAATATTATTAATAATAACAATAATAATAACCGTAAAATAATAATAATTATAATAATAATTATAATTACAATAAAAATTACTTTGTAATAATAATTATAATAATTGTAATGTTAATAACAATAATTATAATATGAAAAATAATAACAATATAATAATAAAAATAATTGTAATATTAATAATAGTAATAATTATTATAATTATAATAAAAATAACAGTATAATAATAATAATTTTAATAATAATAATAACAATTATAATATGAATAATAATAATAATAGTAATAATAATATAACAATAATAATAATCATAATATAATAATAATAATAATAATAGTAATAATAATAATAATAATCTAAAAATAATAATAATAATAACAATTATTGTAATACTCTAGAAAATAGCTTTAGAATATAGATGTATAAGAAAAGTTATAATTTAACTTTAAATATAAACAAGATGACACCTAAATATTTTTTTTAAAATGAGAAGATTTTATATGAATAGGAAAATTAGTTATCTAGAAATAAGTTATCTTTAGTTTTTCTACCTTCTCTCTGAACTTCTGACCCCGTTCATGATACGGACGATCGAAAATCACCTTTAAATTCTTGACATCGAGTAGAGCAAGAGTATCCAGTAAGATTATTGAACAAAGTAAGTTTATTTTGCTACTTATCTTTATTAGAGTCAATTTTAAGTAAATTTCGTTCTTGGTAGGGGTATTTTGCCTGTGTCTTTTGAGGCATCAGAATGAATCTTTGTTGGTCCACTGTTTTAATAGTGTAGTCTGATATTGATCAAAAACTCTTGGCACAGGTTAGGTTGTCTATGATTTTAGGTTTTTGGGACTCTGATGTCAACCCAGTTAGAATTAAACCTCAATGCCCACAACAAAGAGTCAAGATCCCTAAGTATTCAGATTTAGGATGATCTACTCATAACCCTTGCGTTGTAAAATACAACAAAGACCCTAAAGTATAAAGAAATGTCACAAAGTTGATCAACCCTTGTTATGTTTGCAAGTCTAATGAAGAACTCAAGAGAGAAACTCTCGATTTTAAAATTTTCATATTAAAAATTCGTATTTCAAATTGAATGGTTGTTTACATGTATATTGATGAATTAAATAGACTTTTGTTAGCTTCTAAAAGCTGACCTAACTCCTCATTAACCTATAAGCTTCCTAATTTAATGCAACAACATTTTGACACAATTTCAGACAAGTAATTAATTACATGAAATGGATTACAAAAAATACAATTGACTAAGTATGACTACTCTGTGCCCTATGGAAAATTAATCAAAATACATCAAAACAAAAAATTTACAATTCATTCAAAATAATGGCTGACTCTTCAGAATTTAATCTTAGTCCAAAATAACCCATTTAGACTTAAATGAAATCTGGTAGCACATCCCATACGAAACCCATGCTTCAATTGGATTGTTTCTAGACCAAAACTCCTTCATTGAATCCTTCATCAGCCTATATTAAATTAAGAATGAAATCAGGTTCAAATTCAATCTTCAATTTGTTTGCATAGCCCAAATATCTTGAACCAACCCATTCAATGTCTCCTTCAACTTCCTGGCCCTTGACCTTGTGATTGGTCTAGTTGGAATTTTCAAAGGGTCACTCAAATTGCTTGGATTTGTATTTTCTTGAGTCTAATTAAACTTAAGTTCTTGGTTCTCATCTACTCCTTTGAAAGTCTCTACTTTATACAGGTAAGGAAAGCTCGTTTGAATGTTTTTAATAAATAGTGTGATTACTTGTTTTATTCAGTATGAATTGGATGAATATGAATTAAATTAAATGAATGTTTATGTATGGTATGATGTATTATAAATGTTTGTGAAGGATATGGAATGGTGATCAAAATATAGTATCTTTAGTAAAGGACATACAGGTGTTGAGATTGTTAGGATGTGCATTGTTCGAGGATTTGTCGAGAAGGAGGTATTCTGACTATACTGATACCTTTAATCACATAGATGAAGGGTACCAAGTGGTAAGAGTTGAAAGAGGTCCATTTAACCGAAACTGCAATTTGAAAGAGTTAGTCACGATAGATATATGGATTTACCTTGTCATATGAGGTTATGTTCATTTAGGACTGTGTGAATTCATAGTGGGAAAGGTCATCTAGCAGGTGTTAGCCTCTGAGTTTAACTCAATGTACAAGTCTTCTAGAAGTAGACACTCAGGTGTCTTTGTATATGAATCAATATGTGTATGAAATGAGTTATTGTGAATATGCGATAAGGACAATGTAATATATGAGATGAATCATAAAAGTCCGATGTTTGTAGTTTGGTTGAGATAGGAATTTAATTTATGAATATACATTTCTTTAAACTGTCTAGCTTATCATTCTTTTTATATAGTATTTGTTTTATTTTTAAATTTGCTATGATCGTGTGTTACACGTGAGTAGAGAATTTGACAGATAGTGTGACTCCTTAGTGATCTACTAGAGAAGTTTAATTTTATTTTATTATTTTGTGATTGTATGAATATATTTTTATTAAATATTATGTAGAGAAGTATATTTTGAAATACTATTTAGGCTTATTATAGAATTTGTATACGCTAGAGTTCTTATTATATGAAAAATATGGGATGTTACAATTATTATTATTATTATTATTACTATTGTAATATTAATAATAACAACAATATAATAATAGTAATTGTAATAATATTACAATAATAATAATAATAATAATAACAATAATAATAATAATAATAATAATTGTAGTAAAAATGATAATGATAAAATAATAATAATTTTTATATTAAACATAATATTCGCTAATTTATGGTAATTACCATAATATTTATCGATAGATTTAGTAATGGATAATTTCATTGTAATTACCAACGGACTGAAAATATCCTACGGTCGACAACGAAATTACTAACGAATTTTGATTCTCAACACCATCTCTCTTCCTACTCAACACCAATTTATCCCACCACACTATGACATAATTAGTGAAATCTATCACAACCAACTTCACCTTTTTTGCATATGAACAATTATGGCAGTCAAAGATGAACTTCATTTTCTTCTCCCACTCCAAATATATTTCATGATTTTTCCTCCGTTGAAAAGAAGGTGTTTTCATTTTGGTGTTAAGGCTTCCATCTCTACAATCAAATCTCCTGTGATTTCTCTCACGCCTATCTCCTCTATGCCTGTTTCTTCCCGTCATAAAATTATATTCCTCCTCTGTCTCCCCTCTATTTTCTCTACCAAAGTCATCATCTTCACTCCCTCCACGGTTTCTCCTATTTCGCCTTGGACCATTCCATCGTCACAGATTGGCTAATTTCTCATCTTGCCTGTCCATTCCGTCCCTCATATCTCCCAACACCACATTTAAACTTGCCTTTGATTAATAAATGATGTGAACTCGATTAGGATTAAATCCCAGAACACACAACAAAGAGTATTTGAACGCCCCAATATCCCTACGTATTTAGATTTAAAATGATCTACTCGTAACCTTTGTGTTGTAGAACACAAAAAAGACCCTAAAGTATGAAGAAGCGTCACAAGATTGATCAGTCTTTGATAAGTTTGCAAGTCCATGAAGAACTCAAGAGAGAAATTCTAACTTCTAAAATTTTCAAAATAAAAATCCGTATTTCAAATTCAATATTGTTTACATATGTATTGCTGACTTAAATAAACTTTTGTTAGCTTCTAAAAAATGAGTATTTAATTACATGAAATGGGAATACGAAAAACACAATTTACTAAGTATCTAAGCCTTATGGAAAATTAACTAAGATACATCAAAACAAAATTTAAAATTCGTCCAAAATAATGGCTGAATCTTCAAAATTTAATCATAGCCCAAAATAACCCATTGAAATTAAATCTAGTGGCACATCACATATAGACCCATGCTTCATTTGGATTGTTTCTATCCCAAAACTCCTTCATTGAATCTTTCATCAGTCCGTATCAAATTAAGAACCAAATCAGGTTCAAAGTTAGTCTTCAAATTTGTTTGCTTAACTCAAATGTCTTGAACCAGCATACTCAATGCCTCCTTTAACTTTCTGGCCCTTGACTTTATGATTGGTTATGTTGAAATTTGCAAAAGGTCATTTAGATTATTTGGATTTATATGTTCTTGAGTTGGATTAAACTTAAGTTCTGGTTTCTCATCAACCTTCAACCTACCTTGGATAACTTTAATGCCACTAATAAGTTTAGAAAAAAAAATAGTATAAAAGTAAAGACTTATAACTCATAATTTTTTCCGGAAAAAACCTATTCATGCAGCCGTATACAAATTAAAGTAAAACATCAATCTTTAACGTTTAAGGAAAAAAAAAAAAAAAAAGCTTTATTAAGATCTGAAAGAGAAGCAAAGCCAAATCCCCAATCAATAGGTAAGCATGTTTTTCTCCAAGTCACTGTAAAACATCTCATTTTAAGGATATCAACCGTCCAAACAAAATTATACAACCAATATTTCCAAAGATTTCACCAAAGACTTCAACCACTTGTTAATTCGAAAGCTATACAAAACTATACATGAAATCATTGAATTGTCCTATTGAATACATAACGAAAGCATTTTAACTTTCCAAGATCCCATCCGAAAAATGAGTGGCCCTAAATACTTTGGAAGTGAACTGTAATAATAAAAAAAAAAAAAAATGCCTAACGGGAGTGGATTCCAAAGGCAAAGAAAAAAAAAGTTAACTTAAAAATTGAACATAATAAAAGAAGTTCATTATATGAATAATATTGCTCAAAACTTTAACTTAAAACTTTAATTAATTTTTTTACTTGACTTTATGAATTGCATAAACATTAAAAACAATTGGAAATCTTTTTTCAATTATCAATATTTTTTATCAACAAAAAAAATATACATAAATGAATGAAAATAAAAATTGATAACAACTTCTTACTTCTTAACTTATTGTTGTTCATGGATAGGATTAAGTGTTTGGATAAGTTCAATTCAGCAAACTTGAACTAACAAACCCAAAAAACTTAAATTAATATAAATAAAAATATTGTCACAAAGAAGCAAAACATTTACTGACACGATTTCTAATAATTTGGAATCAAACAGAGATTTTTTTTTTCATTGGTTATAGATGACGTAGAAGTTGATAACAAGGAATGTCTGAAAAGAACATGGTGGTATCATCATCACTTTAATAAAATATTAATGCCATTTGATTTGCCCTAGCACCTGTTTTCCACTTCCCTAATGTTGGCGAGAATGTTGATAACTACATTCATGTCATGCGTCATCGGAGTGCCCAATCAACTTGTGGCTGTTTCAATTTGATGCACTACTTACCAATAAGGATCCACCTTTCCCCTTGCAGTGCATTTTGTTGTGTCGATAGCTTATTATTTCATAAAAAGTATGATTTATGACTTATTGTCAGAATGTAGTTCTTTCTATTAAGAGTATAGTAATTTATTTTATCTTTACTACGACATCATTATCTATTGCAACAATAATATTGTAACACATCATGTAAAAATATTCTTACAATTTATATTTGCCCTAAGTCAATGTTAAATTGTTTCAATAATTACTCTTCTGTGTATCCTAAAAAAGTTTGTAAGCATAATTAATCATTGCATTTCAGTATTGGAAAACGTATCTGTTGAGCCAGTCGAGATACTGAATCAATGGGTAGATTGTTGGTTTACTAGATTAATTTAGTTATTATTAAAAATTAAAAAAATAAAATATATAGTTAATATAATGGAAAATTTATAACTTTAAATTTTAATATAATTATTATTTTATTATTATATATTTATTTTTCACTAAAAAAGTATTAAATTAGTTTCAAAACTTAAGGCATTATTACTTTTATATTTAATTTTAGATTATATAAAATATATATGAATTCACTGTAAGAATAGAGTTGTTTAACCAACTCTAAATTAACATTAATTTTTTAATAGATAAAATTTTTGTATTAGTATTGACTTTTCTAACATTAATAAAATTCACATAATCTTAAACACTAGTTAATTTTAAATATTAATAATATCGATTTAAGTCGATACTAATTATTTTTAATTTTTATAATAAGTAAAATATTATTGATGTTAATTAAAATAAATATTAAAAATAAATAAGATTAATGTGAATTTAATTGAGATTAATATTATTTATTTGTAGTATTTATATTTATTTAAGTTAGTATTTTTTTTATACCAATTTTAATTTTATTTATTTTAATATTTATTTAAATAAGTGTTAATATAATATATTTTTAATATTTATTTAAATTGATATGGACTAAGCTAACGTTAATTTATACGTTATAAATTTCTGCATTTTCATGAGAACATATGAGATATGTAAATTATTTTAATATAAAGGCATAAGTCTAAAGATGATAAATTTTTTTACTTACAATTTTCTTCTCTCACTTTTTTATATAAATCTTCTTATACTTATTTTTCATTCAGATATATCTTTTTGATTCATATTGATCTTCTTCACCTACTTTCATTTTTATTATCTATATTCGTCTTCTTCACCTACATTCATCTTTTTCTATAGATACTTATCTTCTATATCTGCACTCATCTTTTTTATACACTACAAATTTTTTGACTATTTTTTATTTATTTTTATTGGAGACGGAAAAATGTACAAAAGCATTTTTTTTTTCAAATTACAATCTTTAATTTTGATCACACTCACATAAATTAAATTAATATTAAAAATATATATTTATTTAGTGTCTATTAAGCTTATATTAAATAAGATAATTTTAAAATAAACTTTTAGTGTCAATTAAGCTGATACTAAATAAGATAAGTTTAAAATAAAAAAAAATGTATTAGTGTATGATTGATAAATACTAAACTACATTAACTAAAACTTAATTTAAAATTTAATAATAAAATAATGTCGATTTAATCAATAGTTAAAACTAGTCTCTTAAAAATCAAATTAGCATTTATCATTTTAGAATATAATGTAAATTTAATATTATTAATTAATTATTGTAAACTTTTTCTTATTAAAATCGGTATTTTACTAGTACTAAATGTATATATTTTTTTAAATTTTTTTGTTTACTAAATAAAATGATAATTTTTTGTGAAGACCACTATTTTAATATATCTTGAGCCTTTAAAAACTTAAGAAAAAAAATTTTAGTAGATTGAATACCAAGCCTCACAAATCTTATGGTTATAAATTTTAGTATCATCTTAAAATTTAATACACAAAATAACGCCCAGGTTGATGGCACATTAATTCGGATTCTTGGTTAATGGGGGACAAAGTAAAAGTTGTTAGGTTCTGGCATTGGATAAGACATACATTAACGAAGATTTGTCAAATAAAAATTCCACTAATGACGTATATGATTATTGGAGGTGGAATGGTATGAAACATCAGCATTATCGTTTCCAATCCACTTGTGTACAAGGTAATGAATAATGAAGATGGTACCTCATTACTAGTAACATTTTCTTTTTATGATTAGTTAAAATGTGATATCGTCATTGCATGGTGGATCGTGCAATTCTCGTGTGAAAAGCATAGCAAACGTATGATATTTTGGTCACTAAGAAAAATGGTAATGAAGCTAAGCTATTTCATTGGCTATGTTTTCATGTATGAATACTTCAAAGTGGCTCACCCGTAACATGGTACAGTTGTCTTTATATTATTTTTTGACTGAATTTGTGTGTTTTAACATGTGCTCGATAATGATAAGTTACTTAATATTAATTAATTATTTTCTAATTATTTTTAAATAATTTACTATCAATAATACATCATAATCTTATCATAATTAATTTTTTATCTAATTTTATTTTTAACTTATTTATCAAAAATAAAAAACTTTATAAACCCATAAAAATATAAAAATACTCATTTATTATTTGATACTTTACTATAGTTTTTATTTTCATACACAACTTTTATGTATTTGAGTATTAAAGAGTCTTCTATATGTGTATCTATTTCCTGTCTTTTACAACAACCTAACAATCACATTCAGTCATCAAGCTCAGTTATATAAAAATATTATTTCTTTTGTCTCATAAGAATAACATTCTTTCGAAAATAATATTTAACAATCATTGTTTAGCTAAGTCAAATTGTCTCTCGACCATTAGTTATTTGGTTCTTGGTAGAAGTAAGACTACCATTTCATTCATCCAACCTTGAGATCTAGAAGCAAGACTATCATTTAATTTTCATCCAACCTTCAGATGGATTCGTCATTAGTGAATGCCCTTAAAAGACATGAAAAAGCTTCTCTAAAAGAATCAAGAGACTATCGGCAAGAACTGTTAGAATAAAGAGGTTAAGTTGATAAGGGTGGTATGTTGAACTATCACAAATTTTTTAAAACATTATACTAAATCTATATAAAGAATTAATCGATTTTGGAATTGGGTTGCCTTTTCTTTAACTTTTCAGAAATCGTGACTTAGAAAGACTAATTTATTTAGATTTAAAATTATGTTTTCCTTCTCCCTAACCTGAATTAAAATTAAATTCGACATTTTTAATTATTTATTTTTATTTTTAACTAGTGTTTACACTTTTCTCTTGTCATCCGTTTTTATTTTCATTTTTTAAAATTGAAAATTTTTTATTGGAATACAGCTTTTCAAGAATTAAATTTTGACCGATTTTCCAATGAAGATCAATCTGTTTGTTCACATTGAAAATTCAGCTCTATAAAGGTTGAATTTTTCAACAGGAAAAGTAAATAGGTCTAAATTGATAATTAGAGTGAGGAGAGATCTATTTGTGTTTTGATTTCAAAGAAAATGTTTATTTGAAAAAAAATCGAAATTCTCTCTAAAAAAAAAATCTTTGATCGAATGATTAAAAGTTTGATAAAAATTTCATTACATCATTGTCACTAGAATCAATTTCATGTTTTCTCATCTAGCTTTCGTATATGCGTCGTACTCCAATAAGAGGTTGGAAAGTTTCATTTTTCAAAACCCTAATGTACCGTGACCGTGATTATATTAGTACCTTCCTTTCTCTCGTCAATTTACTACTTTATTATCTAGTTGCTTCCCAATCAATATGCAACTTCACCAGGAATACATATTGGCTTCAAAAACAGAAGATATATGTGTAAAGAAAGAAACTGGGGGATCAATTCTCAGCCATACGTGCATAATTAATATATTTTTAATAACACAAGAAATTAAAGATTAGTAAGTGCATTTTTTGACTTTACAAAAGTTAGTTTCATTTAGTTATCATTGCACTATATTATCTTTTATATCTTTTTATATCTCTAATGCTTGCCAATTCGGTAGACATTATAAGTTTCCTCAAATATGATGGTCTTTGGTTAACTAATACGTGAAGAATCTTCTAGGTTATGCCCATAAGCTTTTTCGAATCAAAGGAAATATAATATATTAGAGTTAAGATTTATTCATTTCATGTATTTTGGAGAAATATACTCTAAAAGAAAAACACTATCTTTTACAGTAAAATATCATACGTGTTTAGCCAATTATAATTTAAATTAGAAAAGAAAAACAAAAATAAACATATACTTTAAATTAGAAATATTTACTTCGGTTTTTCATTTCTGCAATTTTTGCGTCAGATAGTATATATATACTAGAATTAAACAAAGATTCGACATTCATACTCCAAATGAAGTAGAATTGTTTGGTAATGTTGATGATGACTCATTTGGTGGCGAACATAATAAATATTTTCGATATAGCATGACAAAGTCATAGATCTGACTCCAATAATTCTTAAAAGAAATATTTCAGTGGATTTTGACGTTCACACAGTTTTTCCTGTTGAACCAGAAGTGGAAGTACAGGAGGGTACAAAAATGATGAACCCAAGTGGTGGACTTAAGGATGGGACGACGCAAAAATTGTATTTGTGTAAAAAGACATAAAAAGAGATGAGAAGATACGAAATAATTAATGCAATGAAAGAAAAATATAATATTTTAAAATGACTATACAAATATTTATTTTATGCTATATTTGCGGCTCAAAATTCTCATAATAAATTCAGATTATATCTATCTCCAATATAAATGTTGACGAAAGTCAATGACCTGATATAGAATATTTAACAAATGCTTGTATTCAATACCTTAGCCTAAAACATGGTTATTTTGTTACCGCGTACGTCAAAAGAGTTTGTCTGCAAAGATACAATAAAAGTGGTTTTCACGATAACGTAAAGGTTATTAGTTATAGTTGTTCTCAACTTGACTTTTTCGTTGTTGATGTTTCTAAATAGGATGAATATAGTTATTTCACTATATCATTTTTAGTTTTAGACCACACCTTTATTGCAACGGTAAAAAAAATTTACTTAAAATAGACAATGATTTTTATGCATTATCCAAAAAGTAAGTTTTTCTTAAAATAAAAATGTCACGGGACATGTAAAAAATATTGCTTATTTCTTTTAGGCAACATGCCTAAAAAAAATGTGGATAGGTGAAGGCCGCTTTAGAACACGCTTTTAAAAATCTTCTTTGAACTACAGGTATTTTAGATCATGAGTATGGAAATGTGGACACATTAAACCATGCATTTTGAAATGTGTGGTTTAAAGTACCTTTAATGCAACTCTTAAGTTAATGTTAATGTTGACAGTGTAGTCTAAATGCATATCTTGTTAAAAAGTTTTCCAAATCTCAGTATCTATTCAACCTAAAATCTTTAGGAAAATCACTTGTCCTGTCAAATAAGGAGACTTAGAGAAAAGTCAGAAAAAGGAAAAGACAGAGTTTTTATAGAGATGGTGGTTCAAGTGAAAATAAGACTTGATTACTAGTTTTTTTTTAAATACTTGTTTTGAGATTAAAATAAAATAATCATGTGCTCATTCTACTTTTACCACATCTACTTAAATAACAATTTTTTAGGTTTTTACAATAGTAATTATTATTATTATTATTATTATTATTATTATGTAATTGACAATATTATTTTTTTATATTTAATATTAGATTTATTATTATTATTATTATTGTTGTTGTTAATATCATTACTAATATTTTTAATATGATTAACATTATTATTATTATTATTAACATTATTAATATTACTAATATCATTGTTAATATCATTAATAATAATAATATTATAATTATTATTAATATGGTTAATAATATTATTATCATTACTATTTTTAACATTAATATTAATTTTATTAATAACAATAATAATAATAATATTTTTATATTATTTTTTTTATTTTTATTAATATTATTATTAATGATCTTTTTAATAATATTAATATTATTGATATTAATATTATTAATATTTTGATGAATATTATATTAATATAATTAGTATTATTTTTAATATTATCATTAATATTAATAATAATAATAATAAGATTATTATTAATATTATTATTAATATTTATAATAATAATAATAATAAATATATAATATAAAGTTGAAATTGGTATAGTAACTGTAACTTATATATTTTTATTTAAGTACTTGGACTTGAATCCTTTATCTAATTTTAAATTATTTACAGATTTTGTTCATAACATGTAAATGTATAATATGAGTGTAAATACAAATGATAGAGTCTCATCTCAATGCGAGAAATGAGTCCATACATGAGAGAGATTGGTTGTGAGCAGATATTATACTTTGGTAAAGAGTAGGTGTGATTGAGGGCTCTAGTTGATCATTTCATATAGAGTTTCACGAAATGGAAGAAGTGTGTAAAGGTGGAACATGACGAGAATATCAAGAACAACTGGGTCAATATAATATATTAAGAATATATAACTAGAAAGGTCTGAACTTTGGAATATGTTTGTTTGACACCACTATTCACATAAAACCCATTTGACACTCCTCTGTGATACATTTTTTCCGTGTTGGCAGTGAGAGAGAAATGAGCTCTTCATTTCGCTATGTGGAAAAAGTTTGTCTTCTTTTGAAGGGCAAAAATGTCATTTGAATTTTGGAAATGAAGCGTCAAAAAGAGAGGGAAAAGATACAACACGAAAGCCACTACATGTGAAATGATGAAACCCTTATGAAAGTGGTTAGCCATGTGCACATATGTTGTTCGCTTGACCAATCATGTGTTCCACCTTCGAAATTCAGCTAAGTTAAAAAAAAAAAAAAGACACTCACATGGTAGTGGTTTACTCTGTTCACGTATGTGGTTTTCCTTGCAAACAATTTGAACACCCATCTTTAAATTTGGAAGTTGAATCCTTGAACCTCAAAATGTTTATTAACTATTCCAATTCATAGTGATCTTTCTTCATTTTCGTTCAATTTGTCATCCATCCAGGTCAACATGAAAGTCGTTGCATGTGAAATGATAAATCCCTTATCAAAGTGGTTAGTTATGTGCACGTATGTGGTTTGCTTGACCAAGCCTTTGAATACATGTGGTCTACCTTCGAAATTCAGCCAAGTTCAAAAAATGATACTGACAATGGCAGTGGTTTACTCTATTCACGTATGTGGTTTTCCTGGGAGACAATTTGAACACCCATCTTTAAGTTAAGAAGTTAAATCTTTTAACCTTAAAATGTTTATGAACCAATCCACTATAGTGATCTTTCTTCATTTTCGTTCCACTTGGTCAAGCGAACCACATACGTGCACATAGCTAACCATTTTGATAAGGATTTCATCATTTCACATGCAGCGGCTTTCATGTTGACCTGGATGGACGACAAATGGAATGAAAATGAAGTAAGATCACTCTGAAGTGGATGCGTTCATAAACATTTTGAGGTTCAAGGATTCAACCTGCAAACTTAAAGATGGGTGTTCAAATTGTTTGTCAGGAAAACCATATAAGTGAACAAAGTAAACTACTACCAATTAAGTGTCATTTTTTTAACTTGGATGAATTTCGAAGGTGAAACACATGTATTCAAAGGCTTGGTCAAGCAAACCACATACGTGCACTTACCTAACCACTTTTATAAGGGTTTCATCATTTCATATGCAACGGCTTTCGCATTGTTTCTTTTCCTTCTCTTTTTGAGACTTCATTTCCAAAATAGAATGACATTTTTGTCCTTCAGAAGAGGATAAATTTTTTTATATAACAAAATGAAGGACTCATTTCTCTCTCACTGTCAATACGGAAAAGATGAACCACGAAATAGTGTCAAATGGGGGTTACGTGAATAATGGTGTCAACATATCATTACTCCTGAACTTTAAAAGTATAATAGAGTTACGAGAAATCACATCACTGTATGTGTTCGACCTTTAAAAAAATCTAGCCTTTGTGAGTTGAATATCTTTAATTTGGGAGGATAGACAAGTAATAAATAATAAATAGGTATATGCATATGTTTATATAATGTATATATATGTTTTCTTAGCATTAGCCGATAAAAAAAAATGTTTTCTTAGCATTAGTTATTTTTCAAGATAATATTATATACGCATATGGTGATTATTAATATTTCATTGTCCATTGTCAATTGTAGAAGTGATTATACTTATACGATAAGTCTGGATAAATAAGTAGAATAATTGAGAGTTTAATAAACATCCTATCTTTGCTAGCCGAGAATTCGTCATCTCTAAAAATGTAAAGTAAAGACAAGGGACAGGTGGAAAAACTTGTGTGTCCTATGTTTTTTATTTCTTTCATCAAACACTTATCTTAACGACTAGAATTTCTTTATGAGGACAGTTTTTTTCTTCCCATGACCTTTTTGCCAAACATTTTCATTTCTTTGCAAATTTCCTCGACGACCAATATCTAACATGTCAAATGCTAATTTTAGTGGTTCACGTATGTAGTGCTTACCTAAAACTCTCTTTTAAACTAAGGATGATGCCACATACATTGAGCTTTGTAAAAGAAAAGCAGGTGCATTGATATTTATTTATACTATAATAAGAGCGTGATCAAAGTTGCACGCTTTTTTCTTTAGTAGACAATTGTAACTCAGTTTAATTAGGTAGGATGATCACGGTGATACCTTAATTATATATATATATATATATATATATATATATATATATATATATATATATATATATATATATATATATATATATATATTTATATGTATATAAATAAATAATGTATACGTATAATTGTTACTATATTTTTCTTTGTAGTATGATAATTCTTAAATTAATTGTTTTCTCATTTAAAATATAATGTTCGAGAGAGACTGTGTTTTAATGAGTATGTATCATTCAATGAGTAAATTTGATATGATTATGAATGAAGAATCATATAAGAAAGAGGAAAAGATTCAGAAGAAGATGAAATAATCTAACAAAAATATGGTGAGAAAGAGTAAGAGAAATAAATAAAAAAAATTAAAAGAAGATTTACAAAATTGAGATATAAAATAATTGAAGAATTAATTAAGAAGTCAAATAATTTATAATATTTAGAAGATTATAAAATATTTTAAAACGATAAAAGATATTTTAGAACTCCCTAAAAATACAAGATTAGATGACTAAGAAATGAAGATATACATGTAACCTCTTTCGTCATGTCACTTTCAAGTTCATATAACACTTTTAACTATTTTCACATGGTGAATATCCCAAATGTTCTAACCATTTTACATGTTTCTCCAACCTCTTGGAGTTAACTACGAGTAAAAGTGTTCACATTAAGTGTAATTATTAGCTTAGCATAATAACTAAGTTTGTATCTACACTAACTAAGTTTGTGTCTACACTAATGTAATAATTAGTTTTATTACACTTACGAATCATTAATCTTGTGTTCACGTTGTTTTTATCTATTATTTGTAACTCATCTTATGGAAATCATCTAGCCACAAGATTTATGACTATATAAGGATATTAGAAGTGACACCTTTGAGGAAGAACTATCATTTTGTGAATATAATACTAGGATTTTCTTCTTTCTTTTTAGTCTTGTATAAATTGTATAAGTGTACAATCTTTGTTTTTAATTATAGGATTTTGTAGAAACATTTGTGGCCTAGTTTTAGGCCTTAATTGGGCCTCAATTGCGGCTTGAAAATTCAACTAAAAAGTTTTGAAGAAAACATTCAAGAGTTGAAGAGCATGGAAGAAGAGCTTGGAGCCTCAAGTCCCACATCACTTGGAACATGTTAGGCTTTTTTGGACACTTCTCTCTTGCCTTGGACATCCCAAATTGTGTCTTTTAGACACATATCTTTTTTATCTTAGGTGCAACGAGAGTTATTCATCTATATATAGAACTACTTGCCTCTTGTAAAACTCGCCTTTTGATGGATGAGAACAGAATTGCTTATATGCTTCTTCTCGTTCTTTAAGGTCAACATGAGAGAATGTTCTCCTAATTTCTTATTCGAGAAACCTTCTTCAAAAGAGAATAAAATCTAAGTTTCTTATTAAAAATTGGACAACTTTTAGAGTTTCGAATTGTAACACCATCATTTCTTCTTCTTATTCTACATTTATTTTAGAAGCTAAAATATCGAATTTATCAAATATTTTTTTATTCATTCAAAATAATTATCCCATTTTTGTTACCACAAAATTGATTCAATATTTATTTCCAAAGTTTCAAAAAAACAAGATTTAATTCCTAGACTATGATAAAAATTCAACAAAGTATAAAAGATAAGTTTTTAAGCATCATGCCTCGCAAAATGCTTTATTTAGCCTAATAGACAAATGCCGATGTTATCATAGTTTGATTTAGCTTAGCCTATGAAAGCATGTGTTATGTGTGTATTAGAGAAATTCTAATGCAATTCTAGCTTCATTGTATGCTTCAATTAGCTTCTTCCGTGGATGAATGTTGTAGATGACATGAATTCATGGGTGTGCAGTGAAAATAAAATAGTTTGAAGGTTGAGAAACGGAGTTTGAATGTGAATTAGTGTGAAGATGAAGTAACACACCTAGGACGAAGCAAGAGCAAGTCTAGAAAAGAGATTACTCTCAAGAGAGTTTTTGAACAAGAGCAAAGAGGCAAAAGTTGGCACCATTTCATTACTTATTCAAAACTACGAATTACGTTATGCTTCTATTTATAGAGTTTAGGTCAACCAATATCCTAACTCTGCACATACACTAACCCTAAGCCTCTCCAATGAGGAGTAGACACTTGTCAAGCCATGAATGGAAAAGATCCTCTCCATTAGCAATGTGACATGTGGCTTTGCATTGGATTGATGACATGACACATCTTAAGCTCCAAAGAAGGCACTACTTCAACCCTACATAAGCCTTAGGAAGGTGCCACCTAAGCCTTAAGTTAGACACCACCTAAACCCTTATCCTTTACCCTAGGCGCTAGCTTTCTTACTCTTAGGGTACGTTTGGATTTGAAGATGGATTTAAGGGAGTAGAAAAGAGTAGATTTGAGGTGGAAGTATGGACAAAGTATTTGTGTTTGGATTAAGAGAAAGATGGTAAGAAATGAAGAGAAAACTTATAGAAGTTTGTGAGAGATGTGATATGTGTGATTGATAAAATAATTTTTTAATAAATAAAATTATACATAAAATTAATTGATTGAGTGTGGTTAAAAAATTATTATTTTTTAATTAATAAAATTATAAAATTATTAATTATTTTAAAATAAAAGGTAAATGATTATTATTAATGATATTATTATTATTTTATAAATTCATTTTGATTATTATTATAATTTTAATTTATTATTATTACTTTTATAATTATTTTATAATCTTATTATTACAAGTATTATTTATAATTTTATTATTATAATGAAAAGCATTCACTTTCTTTGAAAATCTTTGATGCATTGTGAATCTGACATTGAATTTTCTTATCAATCTCTGTTTTTAAATAATTTTTTATTTATAGGAATCTGTGCTTTCTTCTCCAATCTGCACTCTCTAACTTTCCATCCGCGGAAGCAAACAAGCCATTTGGGTTAGGATTTGACCCAAATACAAGATCCAAAAATTCAAGACAACTTACTCTACACTTTGGCCCACATACAAGACCCAAAACTTAAATTCCTATACTACCTTGACCAAAAATACAAGGCCCAAATAAATCATATTCTACCTGATCGAAAATACAAGACCCAAAATAAATTTTACATTACTCTATACAATTTTTACAAGTAAATGTCTTATTATCTTGAAACTTCGAAATCTCTAAAGTGATCTTTTCCAATTTTGAACTCGGGCCCAAAAGTTTTTTTGGATGTTCAGACAAGCCCAACTAGGCCCAATCTCCTGATAACCTGTTAATCATGACTTTAGCTCAATGACAACTTTATTCTTATCTATAGTCTTGGAGGTAGGATTGCATCATATCCTCCCTTTTGAAAAATATTTGTTTTTGGATCTTGCATGAAGCTCATTGACTGCAGACTTCATTTGCTCACTTCATGATTGTACATGAAAGAAAACAAAAGTGAAATGATTGTTATTGTAAAGCAAAGAAGATTGAAGAAAGAATCTGCTTTATTTTTTTTTCAAAAGAATTTTTATTGAATTCATGAAGGGCATGTTTTTGCTCACTTTGTTGCCACTGCTTTGTGTAATGCAATGACTCCTCAAAGTGAAGTTTTTGGATGTTTTTATAAGAAAAGTCAAAATTACTACCTTTTAAAGAAGCAGAATTCAAAAATGTACATACCCTCTTAATATTTTTATTTTCATAAATTATTATAGAGGGTTGTTTTGACGTTTCTTTATTTTTCCTTTCCTCATTCATTTGAATAAAACATGAAGTTAATGCTCATGCCCGACACCACATGCTAGGTTGTGCGCCTCTAGATTCTTGTACTATTCCAGTATTAGGCCCAATCTGTGCCATACCTATCTTTCTGCATCGAGCACCTCTGCCGCCTCTTTGGTTCTAGGGTTTCTTCAAATTGGGTCCACATGATTGACCTGGGCTTAACTTTATTTGCTTCTTTTTCTTACATCCTTAAAGCTTCAATCCTAATTCTTCTCATCCAATACTTTCCTCATAAATTTATCAAAAATAAATTGAATTAATATCAAATCCTTCTATTGACTCTCACAATCAATTATTAAGAAAAATTACTTAAAATTGAAAATTAAACAAGTTCTATAGGTATAAAGAGTTTATTTTTGACCTAAACTTTTATCAATAATATCATATAAAATTACTCTATCAGGTTTGTAGTTGATATTTGTTGAACATGGTCCAAAGTCCCTTTAGAGGATCAACTCATTTGATAAAGTTTTGATGACAACAAAAACTGAAGTATACATTTATATTTGATGACTTATACACATTGCGCAGTTAAGATTATTATTATTAAAGGAGGAGACACATGGTCCATAAAGAGATAAGTTTCTTAGTATTTACTTTTATGTGTTATTGATTTGATTTAAATTGATTTTATAGCATTATGAGCTTTAACATTCATATTTGTTCATAATGGAAATTATTCAAATTATTATGGAATATTTAAATGTGATTAATTGATTTTATATCATATTGTGCTTCAACGTTCAAATTTGTTTATAATGGAAATTATTCAAATTATCGATGAGTATCTCAAATATAATTTCTCTATGTTATTTTAAATTAATTATTTCAGATACAGAATTAATCAAGTTTAATGCAGTTTAAAATATTAGAGAAATATTTCTAGTTTGAGCTCCATACATCAGAAAGTCAAAATTGTTCTATTCAAGCATCCCAACGACTAGTTTCTAAAAAGCTACATATAGAGAAACAATTTCAAGTTGAAGATAGAGAAGAAAAGAAAGAGAAATACATTATACAATGTACATTGAAGAATTAAAGTATCTACCATTGAGTGTCTATTGTCAATATGCTATAAAGAGCATATAGAGTTTTGGGTTGTGTGAAACCATTGTGTAATTCTTCACCTTTGTGAAATAAACCCTTGTGAGCTTTCATTGTTCTCTTTTTTGAGAGTGTTTATTTCAGCCTTGAGTGGTCTTGATCTCATAGGGAGATTGAGACTGGTATAACCTAGAAAGGTTTGTATACTCGTGATAACCTGAAGAGGTTTGTGTACTCATTGTAACCTGGTGAGGTTTTTGTACTCATTGTAACTATTTGCTGAATAATGGAACCTCTTGAACAATTTGTTTAAGGAAGAACAGGACGTAGCCCAAGAGATTAGGGTGAACCAGTATAAAACTGCTTTATTTGTGCTTATATATTTTTACCTTGGTTGGTGGTTTCTATTTATAGGGAATTGAGTTCAGGCTCCATTCAACCCCTCTTTCTGGAGCCAGTTGTTCCTATAGTGATATTTTACAACAATTCTTTTCTTTCTTTGAATTTTATTCTTTGGTAGTACTTGTACCTTACAATTGAATGATGTATTTGCTAAAAAAAAGTTATATCTTATTGTTATCTTAGTAAAACCTAAATAATCCCATTACATGCATGACACATGCCTGTAAATTCTTACCATTGTGATGCTTAGCAAGGTCTTAGGAGAAGAATCAACATGGTAGATAATAGTAACATGTTGAAGTAAAAAATATTTGAAAATAGTATACTGTGTTTTAACTTAATTATTGTTGCTATTAAACTAAAAAACTATTAGTTTGTTAAAGAGTGTGCGTTTAATTTGGATAACCAATAATTTTGTACCTTTAATTATATTTTTTTTAATGTTAATTATAACATTGTTGATGAGTAGAGAGATAAAGTTGAAGAGTCTATTTTGAGATTTATTATACTCCATATTTTATAAAAAAAATAGAGCAATCGAACAAGAAGATATCCATAAGAACAAAAGTCTATTTTGCTCTCTCCCTCTTTAAGAAGAAAATTAAAATATTTATATTCTCTATTACAAATTAGTATCAGAGCTATGAAAAGTGTGATAAATAATCTATCACTGTCCTGACTAAAAAAGACAACAAACTATGATAATTGAAGCATCCAAATGAAAGCCCTTCTTGGATTTGAAGATGCTTGGTAGGTGGTGCAAGAAGGTTTTGAAGAAGGAGAAAATACCACATGATATTCACTGGCGCAAAACAAAACGTTGAAAAAGACATGATCAAAAGAAAAGGCAACTTTGTACATGTTGTATAGAACTATTGATGATTCAATATTTGAGAATATTGTTGGTGCATCAACTTTGAAGAAAGTATGGTCCATACTGAAAAAAAGTGTTAAAGAGTGTTGACTAAGTTACACATGTGTCTACATACTTTACAAAGTGAGTTGGAGGGCATGAGGATGAAGGATTCAAAAGATGTATCTAGTTACATTACTCATGTGTACATAATAGCCAATCAACTCAAATTCAATGGAGAAACCCTCATGGATGCAAGGGTTGTGGACAAAATTCTTCGATCATTGAATGATGACTTTGAAAATGTTGTACTTGCAATCGAGGAGTCAAGAAATTTGGAAGAAATGATCGTCAATGATCTAGAGGGTTCTCTTGAATACATGAACAATGGAAGAAGAAAAAAGAAACAAGAAGTCCTGGATGAAGCCTAAAAAGTAAAGATGACCATCAAAGAAGACAATGTGATATATGCGCAATGCAACCAAGAAAGAACACAAGGACACAAGGGTCATCATTATAGTTGCAATGGATATTGTGGTGGTGGAAACAACAATAAAGAGATATGAAAAATGAATTGGTAAAATTGGCGTGGACAAGACCACAGTAGTGGAAAAGGTGGTCGTTCAAATCGTCCAAATGTCAAAAGTTACAATTGTGAAAAATATTGACACTATGCAAAGGATTTCTATGCTAAGAAGAAATAGGAAGAAAATGAAATTTTAGTCGAATAAGATGAGACAAAAGATTACAGGATCCTCATGATAGCCAATGAAGGCATCTAGATGGTGACGTGGTGTGGTATTTGAAGACTTGTGCTAGTAATCATATGTGTGGGCACAAACATCTCTTTGTAGAAATACAAGAGATAAAAGATGAACACGTGCCTTTCGGAGACTGAACAAAGGTTCTAATTAAAGGCAGAGGAAATATATGTTTTTCCCAAAAGAATAGAAAAAAAGGTACTATGGAGGATATATATTATGTACTTGACTTGAAAAATAATATTCTTAATATGGGACAATTATTGGAGAAAGGATATTCGATTTTCATGAAAAACCAAATATTTCACTTGAAGGACAAAAATGGTTGAGTGTTTACACACGTTGAGATGACGAAGAATCAACTCAATTTAAAGAGAAAGACCCTTGCTCTCAAGCATGAAGGGAAAGTTGAGGATGCAGAAAAGTTTCTTAAAAAATCCAAAGCATTAGAAGCCCATATGGTAGAGATAGAATATGCAAATAATAAAGCATATGTTGTGACTCATATGATGAAAGATGAATTTTTCAATCGTCCAATTGATGGAAAAATTGATGTGGTTATTTTTGGAAGAGGATATGCATGACTCGACACTGAAATCAATGCGTACTAATCTAAGGTAAAAGGATAATGAATCTGAGCATGTGACCATAAGAATAGAGTCAGTTAAGGAAGTTGTTTGTAGGTCTACAAATACTATCGATCTATCTGCGTTTTCAAGCCTTCTTGTTGCAACATTAAGGAAAAGGGAGAGATAGAAGGGACCCATCAAATTTTAAGGTAGGTCAAAACTTTAGAAATCCAACTAAAAGATTTTGCAAATCAAAACAAGGACTTGTCACTTAATGTTTCCAAGGACAAAGAGTCTCTTTAGTCCGAATCACTTGATTTCCGACAAAGATATGAAAATTTGAGAGTGGTTACTGAAGTGCAGAATGTTTTAGCTTCATTTGTCATTTGTTCAAATAGTAATCATTCATTGATAGCTGAGAACAGTACTTCAAGTAAAAATCTTTCAAAAATGATGAAAGCGAAAAAAAAATCATTGGTTATCGCTCCTTAACTGGTCACTCTATAGATATATTAGATTTACGTACTAGTAATAATAGTAGCAAGAGTTTTGTAACTTGAAAAAATATTATTGAAATAAATGATCATAAATGTTTGAGTTTAAAGAGCAAATTTGTTGGTATTAAACTAAAAAACAATGAATTTATTAAGGAGCTTGGGTTTTTTGTTTAGGAAGAATTTGGATGACTTGTAATTTGCTACCTTTAATTCTAACTTGTTTTTAATGTTAATTATAATATTGTTGTATGAATAAAGAGATGAACTTGAAGAATTTATTTTTAAGATTATATATCATACTCTATATTTAAAAAATAAATAAAGCAATAGAACAATAGAAAAAAATATTTATCAAAAACAAAGTCTATTTCTTTCTCTCTTTCCAAGAAAAAATAAAATATTCATATTCTCTCTTATCTATTATTAGTTTTAGGTTTGATCAATTATTTGATAAATGACTCCTTGAAAATTTTATCTGCATACCTTTCTCATTCTTTTTTGACGAAGATTAAGTGTAATATTTGTTCTTATAAATCTAATATTTGATAGGGTAATTTCAAACACTTGAATAACCTTTCTTGTGTGATAAGAATGAGAAGAAATGAAGTGACATCGGGACAGACATTGTTTATAATAACTGAGTTTTTAATTCACATGTGTCAAAATGAACTTTTTAAGAAGTCCTTGCAAATGATTTTTTCTTCAAAAATATTTCAAAACCTATATATATATATATATATTATAAGAATTCTGAATCATATATTCTTCTTATTAAAAAATTTGCTATGTTACTTAGTTGCATTAGAGACTTGTGTTATTTAAAGGAGATTAAGCTTATTCACTTTGAAAATGTACCTGCTACAAGTTTGAAGTAATGAACATGGGAGCATTTGCCATTTTTGTAGCAATTCAGATTTTTACTTCTGTTGCATATAGTCCCTTTATGTATGCAATGTTAGCTCATAGTGTCACTGAACAACATTGGGCTCTCAGCTTACCAGGCCCATTGTTATCTTAACCACTAAGCTTGAAGATTTTATATTTCAATCCCATGAAGTGTAATACAGATGGCGTTTAAAACAATTTTCTTCTAGCATACAAATTGGAGATGTAATATTTTTCTGAAGATCTAAGATTTGGAAAATATGATGGCTGACCATACATTAGGAGTAGTACACCCTCAACCAAAAAAAAAAAAATCACCCTACCAACAGAAGTGGAAGCAAACAAGACCTCAAGAAGGTCATAATACATCCAAAAATATAATTAATCCCTCATCAATTCTCCACCACAGCATCATTACAACCCAACAATTATAAACAAAATACATAATTTTTCAAAAAACTGAGCCAAAACAAAATCTCATCACTCCTTCAATCCCCGACTATACTTTTACCCTTTGCATTATAACTCAGCACCACTACATTCACAAGGCATCAAAACTTGTTATAAAAATGAGTCAAATTATGACATCTACAGTAATAAAAGACAACAGTTACACCACTCAAGCCCACTCCTATGTCACCTGCCCTATTAACCGTTCAACATTTTTATGTCTTTCAAAGGTGTAATAACCCAATCAAAATAAGAGAAAAGAGAATTCTTAAATTTAGCTCTTACAATAGCTCATGTTTTAGCTTGAATTGTACAAAAAACCTCTCTACAATATTTAAGACCTTGTTTTTGAAAGCAATATCATTTCTTAGCTTCCAAATAAACCACACTATTGTCAGTTATAACACTCTCCACACACTGGTCTCACTCCTATCTATCCCAAAAGCACAAAATTCAAAATTCCAGAAAGTGCTCTTTGGCCGAACAATGGTACACAAATTGCACCCCTAGTCACCGTCCACACCTATTCCATACTAGAGAGACACTTCACAAGTAAAAAATAAATGGCCTGAATTTTCTTCACCTAAATTACATAACACACAAGGTACTCCTAATTGGGATTCCTACCTTAAAAAGTTTATCTCTAGTGGATAACCTATTTAACACAATTCTCTATGCACAAATCTAGGCAGCTGTTGTAGCTTTTGCCTTCCATAAAATTTGGAACACTTCCTCCTCATCACCAGCCCCTCCCTTAAGATCTTACTGTATGCATCACTTACAGTATATTTGGTTCCTTTCTAACCTTTCCATTCCCACTGATCTTCCAACTAATTTCTTGGACCCCATTGCTGTATTGTAAGCCTAAATGCCTCTACACTCGCCTTTTCCCATTCAAACCAGGATCTTCTCCATCTTAAATTCCATTCCCATAAATTATCTTGCGACTCACCCATTTCTATAATTGTAAGATCTTGTTGCGAGGGATTTGTGTATAATCTAGGGTGTTCTTCTCTAAAAGATCTACCTGCTACCCAAAAATCTACCTAAAACATAATTTTATTTCCTCTGCCCAGTTTCCAATTCAGGTGTTCATTAACCACTTTCCTACATACATTTTTCAAATTTGTCCACCATGTGGATTCTTTCATATTTGATTTATCTTAATCAATGCTTCTCCATGATTCACATTTGGATTCTATAATTTCCCTCCACAATCTTTTTTTCTCTGTACCTAACCTCCATTTACACTTCCCATGTAAGGCCTTGTTGAAAACCAAAATATCTTTAACCCCTAGACCCTAGCTGCACTTACTTCTACATAATTTTTCCCATTTAACTCAAACTATTTTCTTCCTATTAGCTCCCCAGCCTATATAAACTGCCTCTAGATTTTTATCATTTCTTTATTAACAGCTTTGGGAACCTTAAGATAGATAAGTAAAACAAAAACATAGAAGAAAGTGCAGATTTAATCAACGTGACTCTATCGGCCATGGACATAATTTTTTCTCTCCACCTAGACAATTTTTTATAATCTTATCCAACATACCCTTCAAAAGATTCACTCTCTTATGATTCCCACCAATAGGTACACCTAGATACACAAAGGGGATGTAACGGTATTTGATGATAATAATAACAAAACTGTAGATAAGGGAGTAACTGAATAATATTTTAGAGTGTACTTGTGTTGGTAATTAGAAATAACATCTGAACAAAGATGAACAAATTTGAACAGAACAATAAAGCAGTAACAAAATCTTTTCTCATGGCTTTCGAGAGGCCATACCATCCCTATTCACTCCACTATCCAATTCTCTTCCCCTTCCTCTCTTTCCAACCCTTTATTTACAAGTATAACACCACTTTACCTTTGCTAACTCCCTAATAATGGCTTTTATTATATTTATCGCAACTGGGATCACGACGGGGACGACAGACGAAAAATAGTTTATTTTAGTTTTCAAAACAGGGGAGTCGCCACCATAGTTTTCATGGAAAACTATGGAAAACCAAGGAAAACAAAGATAAGGCTAGTCTACGAAAACCGGATTGCGAATCCGGGAGTCGGTTACACATGGGGAATGTATTAGCCCCCCACGACGTCCATCCTAAGACGGTAGCTTTAACTGAATAGAATGAAATGAGTGTAATTTTCAAAATATTTACTTTTCGCGAGAAATAGAAATAGAAGCAAACAAAACAATTTTTTTATTTTGAAAAGAGCCCGACAAGGTTTAACCTCGCTCCTACGTATCTCTACTAGAGATGGAGAATCAGGATTACGTAGTTCTATGTTGAGCGAGTTTGGTTGGATGTGTATTTGTTTTGATTTTTTTAATTTTTCTATTGTTTTTTTTGTATTTTTTCCTATTTGTTCTATTTTTTGCAATTTTTATCAAACAGGGGTAATTTGGTCATTTTGTGGTTTTATGTTTTTGGTTTTTTGGGTGAGTAATAGGGGGTATGAGACAAGGAGGCAATGAGTATATCATTAATCCACACAAAAATGCCACCGAGCGTGGCTTGTGCGGGTTTTAGGCTCAAATAAGGATACTGCGACTCACTCGAACTCGCAGTATATGAAAGGTAGCAACATACGTGCTTTTCGTTATACTGAGAGTCGGAACGGGTCATAGTTCCATGAGGGAGAAGGGTTTGACTATAATCACTTCAGATGATCTCTCAAAAGGCAGTGTGGATGCCGGAGGTAATCACTTTAAACGGTGTCTGGCTTGGGTTAAGCTGGTTCACGAATGATGGCTTGATGGGTCAAAAAGTTGTGAAAGGACAACTTTGAGGCCAAATTTGGATGATCAAATGGTTATGGAAATGAGCAAACTTGGTGTCAAATTAAAGGTGAGTTTAAGGACTTTTCATTGGTTACCTATACACCCCTAGCAACTTCAAGGATTGGGAGAACGAATTCCCCAAAGTTGGTGTGTTTGATGAATCTGAATTTTTATTTTAGTCAAAATTTGGTCTTCTAAAATCAATTTGGGACCCCAACTTTGGGGTCAAAATTAATGGTTCAAATGGCATCATAAATGCACCTATGACATACCACTGGAAAGATATTGAATAGATCTTTCTAACAAGCACAAATACAGTCCTTGGAGGTTCTTAAATTGAGAGAAAACTCCCTCGAAAGTTAGGCACTTAAAACTGAAATCTACCCTATAACTTAGTTTCTGGGAAGAACCCAGAAACCAGTTTGAGGACAGATTTTTCGAGCTAAATTTGAAGGCTCAAATTGTAACATAAATGAACCTATAATAGACCAATTAAAAGCTTGTAAAACGACCTTTCCAAAGACTACTCACACACCTTATAAAGGTTAAAGGATAGGGAGAACGAATTCTCCAAAGTTGGCTAGTTGGCTGTCTCTCATGACTTAGTTTCTGGGAAGCCCAAAAACTAGTTTGGGACACTACTTTCGGGGTGATTTTTAGTGACCAAATGATCTCATAAATGCACCCACCCTAGACCAATAGAAAGAGGGTAAAAATATGTTTCCAAAGATAGCTCATACACTTCCTAAAGCTTTAAGACAATGGAGAACGAATCTCCCAAAGTCAGCCCCAAGACAAGGTTCATGATTCTATGTGGTGCCCAGAAAATATTATAAGTTACCCATGCTCGACCCGCATCTTGACACCTACTTTTGAGGGATCTAGAGGTTTTATGAATGGGGTAATGACATACCATTGGAAAGAGGGTAAACCCAACTTTCTAACATAACCTTAAGATCCTCCTAAAGGTTCCTAGATCTACTGGAAATGGCTCTCAAAGTTGGGTACTTGAGCATTGAGCTTGCCAGACTGGTTTTCTGGCAAGTCTCCACCGACGGCGAAATACTATACCATGGGGTGGCGAACGTTCCTCTCCTCCTCCTCGTCTCAATGGAGGTGGAATAGAGGAGAAATAAGGTCTATGGTGGATGCTTGAGTGAAGGTGCAAGTCTTGGAAGTTGGTGGTGGGGCTACCATGGAAATGTGTGGCAAGAGTTTTGGCTAGGAGGTGAGGCTTGCATGATGAACTAACGTGGTAGTTTGGAGGTGAACGTAGACCATGATGGTGCAGTGGGTATAGGTGATAGTTGGGGCTATTGTGGAAGTATATGAAAAGTGTTTGCATGGCAACGGGTGATGGTTTTGTGAAAGTTCATGAGGGGCACCGTGGGGCTGTTCGTGTTGGTGTGGTGGTTTGGTTTTATGTAAGCAGAATGAGTGAGTGATGAGGTGTTAGAGGTGACAATGAGCCATAGTGATGGTATGAAGAACGCTAGAGCACATGGTGGAGGTATATGAGAAGTGTTTGTATGGTGATTTTATGGTAGAGGTTGAGAAGCTGTTTTATGGTGATTAAGTTGGTGGTTGACGCAGACATGCTAGTGCTTGTGGTGGTAATGTGCCATAATCACGTGAAGGTGGTGATATGGAGAACACATTTTGGCTTGGCATGAGGGCGTCAGGGACGAGAGTGGCTACGAAGGTGTCCCCATGAAGACTGAAGGTGCAAATAAAAGTATGTTTTTCATGTGTGAAAACTAGCGGAGATGAAAGTGAACGAGGATGAGAAGGCTACATGAGTGAATGAAAAATGGCATGGTAGAGGTGTGGCAAGTTTTCTCTAGCCTATTTTTCCTGTAGCTTTCATTTTTTATCTTTGCATTTATAAGTTAGTGATAATTATTCAACATAGCAACTGTTTGTTCAAGTAGATGCATACTGTGTGATACTGTGAAGCAAAAATTAACTGGAGATGTAAACAAGATACAAATTGATGTAAACAAGACAGTACCTCTTTGCGTCTTCGTTCTTTTTAAGCACTTCGTTCCTTCTTTTTTTGTTAATTCTATGAGGCCTGATGTTTATATTTTTCTTGCTTCGAACTCCAGTGAGTAAAAAAAACCCCCTTACCCCCGAAAAGTGTCCCCTTTATATCCCGAGGCCAAGATGAGAAGCCATGTTTTTCCAGTAGGGTTTCCCTAAGAGCGGGAACACAGGGGAGCAAAGTCAAATTTCCGATTTACTTTTTTCCGTATCTCTTTTTGATCCGTATCTCTATGTAGTGCAGAGTTGACTCGGTTAGAGGGTAGCAGGTACAAAGAGAAAAAACAATTTTGTTAAGGGTAAGAGACGTTAGCTATAGCAGTGAGCATGGTAGGAGAATTCTTGTTAGGAAGAGGTAATTTTGATTACAGAGGGAAGCATTACTGATGGTAACATTGCAGGAGAAGCATTGAAGAGAGGAGGCAGCGTATATTAGAGAATCTTTTTTTTTATGTATTTTTCATTGTTTATGTATTTTCTTTTTTTCAACTAAAACATAAAAATAGAAATGAAAAATCAAAGAAAGCAAACGAACACATAAAATAAAAGTAAGAAAAATAAAACAAATGAAAATATTAACTATATATATTATCTTTTGAAAAACTAAAACTTGAAATTTAAACTAATTATATAATTTTTTCTTTTTTTTTTAAGAAAATAAATCCAGCAAAATTTAGATAAAATTTCATATTTTCTAGAATTAATGAAAATTTACTTTTTCGTCCGGACAAAATTGGGTGTTCATAATATTTTTTTTTTCATATTCCTCCTTTACACTTGGTTATGTAACAATACCCCCTCTTGGAGATTCACCTTGTCCTCAAGGTGAAAGTGAGGAAACACAGTCTTGATCTTCACAACTAACTCCCAATAATTCTCAAAATCTGGTAAATGTTATTGCGTAAGAGGCCATGCGATGCTGTTGTAGCCCTTGACAAAGGGTCGGTAATATCTTGTGAGCCCTAGAAATCCCTGTAGTGCTTTTAAATCTTTAGGTGTAGGCCAATCAACCATGTCACTAATCTTTTTAGGATCTGTAGCAACCCCCTGCGCAAAAATAATATGCCTCAAGTACTCGATATTTCAACTTTCAAAACAACATTTCTTCCTGTTCACTCACAGGTGGTTCCTCCTAAGGATCTCAAAAACTTGCAGTAAATGATCCCTATGATTGTCCTTGTCGTGACTATTTATTAAATTGTCATAAAAGAAAACTAAAGCCAAATTTACATAAACATGGTCATAATACCTCATTCATCAGTGACTAGAAAGTAGAGAGGGCATTTGTGAGCCCGAATGACATCACGAGGAATTCATAATGGCCCTCATGTGTTCAGAATGCAGTCTTGTTGATGTCTATTTCTTTCATCCGAATCTGGTGGTAACCAAATTTCAAATCCAGCTTAGAGAACACCACAACACCAACTAATTCATCCAAAAACTCTTCAATAACAGGAATTGGAAATTTGTTTGGGACTGTTATCTTGTTGAGTGCTCGGTAGTCAACATAGAACCGCTAGCCACCGTCTAGTTCTTGAAAAATATCATCAAATTGTTGCAATAATTCCAGAGTCTCAGTTGTAATAGGAGAAGTAATGTTGTCTCCATCAGAGCATAATAAAAGAGTCACCAAGAAACACTCTTCATTATTTTTCAATGCATTTAAAACCATCTTTCCTTATGCATAGCTTCTACTGAGGCTAGGGTCTCCTTGTAGTGTTACTTGGGACCCATTAGACATCCAACTCAGTGTCAATCGCTGATAGTCGCCTTCAAATCTGCCTAGGCTTGCCTCCCACCCAGCACCAAGCACTACCTCCGACCATCCGAGCTCCATGACAAGGAAGTTTGCAACTATGGAAACACCTTGCACTATCAGTTCGACATTTTCACAGCCCCAACTCCTGGTTCAATAGCGTCATTCCCAACCTCAACTTGAAATGGTCGCATCTGGCTTAATGGTAAACCTAGGGAGGAGATTATGTGAGAGGAAAGGAAATTGGCCTCCGCCCCTAAATCCACTAACACAATCACCTCTGAGCCCTAGATCGTGCCTTTAGCCTTAAATGTGTGATGAGGTGTGAACCCCTAATAACTAGAAGGTGAAAGATGGAGAGACGAAGTTTGTAGATTAAGAGTAGAGGGTTCGTCTGTGATTTCTTCAGGTGTTGGTTCAAGCTCCTCCTCTTTGTCAGCATCTAATAGCACTAAGTGTTGATGGCGGTGCCGACACGTGTGGGATGGGTTCCACTTCTCCCCACACTTGTACAATAGACCCTTGCGTTGGCATTCAAGCCACTCTTCATTTGAGATCCAACGAGAATTATGCTTTGGGCCCAATGAGCTAGACATTGATATGAGTGACTTGGTTCTCCTTGGGTTCTGGTGGTGGAGAACGTTGAAAGTAGGAATTAAAATTATTGGGCCTAACACAATTCATACCTTTATTGAAACCCTCACTAGACTTAGGGTCTGCTTCATGTCGTTTTCCCCAGTGGCTTCCACCTTCCTCTCGCCAAGCTAAGTTTCTCGCTTCGACAACCATTGCACGATCCACCAATGCTTGTAGGGATTCAAACTCCACCACATCTAGTTCCAACTTAATCGTCGGTTTCAACCCTTCATGGAACATACATAGTAAGGTCTCTCCACCCAAATTTCTGTGTTATCTGGCCGCGAGCTCAAAATCACACTGATACTTTATGACAGAGTCTATCTACTTCACCTGCAACAGTGGCATCAAGGGATTTGACGCCGCTCCTGGTTCAAACGTTTTAACAAGTTCTACTTAAAACGGAGCCAAGTATGAAATGCCGACTAAGCTTCCCACCACTCGAACCACGTAAGAGCCTCCCCCATTAATCCTAGCACCGCATAATCGAGCTTCTCCCCCACCGGAATGTTTGACACTCGAAAGAAACGGTCCATTCTCACTAACCACCCATTCAGATCTGCTCTATCAAATGTTGGGACCTCTGATTTGCATCCCCCGTCACCCCTGTAGCACGTGTTTCTGTGATTCTGTCCTCCTCCACCGGGATCCACGATTTGAGAGACAGTGTCCTCCTCCTCCTGATGCGGCTCTGTAGTGTGATCATGCCGTGGTAAATGCATCGTCATATCATTGAGCCTCTTCAATATCGTCTCTAACATCTGACCATAGTCCATCATTCGTTTGTTTAACCCTTCGACACGTTTCTCTATTGCTCCTAAGCTGCGTATGGTAACCATTCACAGGTTTAAAACCCAGATCGAGTATCTGATACCAATTGTAACGGTATTTGATGATAATAACAATAAAACTGTAGACAAGGGAGTAACTGAATAATATTTCAGAGTGTATTTGAGTTGGTACTTGAAAATAACATCTGAACAAAGATGAACAGATTTAAACAAAACAATAAAGTAATAAAAAAATCTCTTCTCCTGGCTTTCGAGAGGTTAGACTCTCCCTATTCACTCCACTATCCAATTATCTTCCCCTTCCTCTCTTTTCAACCCTTTATTTATAAGTATAATCCCACTTTACCTCTACTAACTCCTTAATAATGGCTTTTATTATATATTCTTTTTCATATTCCTCTTTTACACTTGGTTATGTAATAGGGGATGACATATCTTTGAAGGCTGCATATCTTTTAAGGCTCAGAGGATCTACTCCTATAGTCCCTGTGGGAACTCTTAGACAAGTTCACCCTGAGTCCCAAAGTTAACTTAAAACACCTCAGAATACTTTTAATAGTGACAATGTTTTGAATACTGTCTTTATACGAAGCATGGTATTATCATCAAATTGTAACATGCTGATATTGACTTCACTCTTACCTATTCTGAGTCATTCTAACAATACAGCCCCTATCAGGTCTTCATCAACCACTATAAGAATGAATTACATCTTACAGAATTAGCTAGGGCATTGCAGAAAATACTTGGAAAAACAATTATGCAATCAATGGAGGAGTTACTCCAGAAAAAGGAGGAAGAAGATGAAGACTCCATAGAAAATACACATTCAATCAAGGTAATAATTCATAATATCATTGGAATCCTATAATTTTTTATGTGAACTTCAATATTATTACATAATTTAAAATATCATATTTTAGTAGATTTATAATGTTTTTCCGATAAGTTTATGACGATGGTTTTAATTAGAGACGACTGCATAGAACCCTTTTGAAAAAATAAAAAGATTTATTGTTGGTTTACCGGCTGTCATCAAAGATAAAGTGAGAGAAAGTCTCCGATCAGAATATTCTGATAATCCATCAAAGATATTACTTACGGATAAATAAGTTCAATAGTAAGAAAAGTATTGAAATAGCCCTTTCCAATAATTTAAAAATGGAAAATAAAATTAAAAAGAGTCAAAGTCAAGAGATTCGAGAATTAGGAGAATTTTCTAGCCCATATGGATACAAAAAGAAGAATCTACCTTCAACTATATAAAAGACGAAATACAAATAGAAATTTGCCAACAAAAATTTATCCTAACAAAAGACCTATTCAAAAAGAATAAATCTAAACAAAATAATACTAAACCTTAACAGATAAAACTAAAATAGTATGTTCTAAATGCGGATGAATAGGACATAAGCAATGGATCATAACTATCAGTGTGATAGAGGAGAAAACTGTGATTGTATATATAAGATAAACATGCTAGAAGTCGAAACTAGATTAGTCCTAAATATAGTTGATAATATAGAAATGAAGACAAATTTAGATGGTTGAATAAAATAAAGAATATGATCCTCGATGACACTCCTGTCCTCTTAGCTAATTTAACTAATCAAAATTTTACAGGATATAATTTTGCAAACATATTAAAGCATGTTGAATTAAAAGAAAGAAAAATAATCATTAACGATCTGCATAAGGAAATTAAGAATCTTAAAGGAGAACTAGAATAATAAAAATTGAAATATAAGAAATAAAAGAGAAAGATAATGAAGAAATTATACCACTAGAAAAGAAAGAGAAAGAATATGAAAATTATATAAGCCGAATAAAAAATTTTCAACAAAAATGACAAGCACAAATTGCTTTGAAAATAGGAAAATCTTTTCACAACAAATTTATCTCGCCTTAATAAACTCACGGATAAATCTAAACTGTATAGGAGAAGGACCGATTCCAACTCAGTATTACGAAAAAGCTAAAGTTATCCGTGGCCAATAACTAATTCAAAATTTCAATACAAATTATCTAATGCTAGTATCTGTAATAAAGAAAAATGTTATATAAACATTTTTGTATTAACAAAAGATATAATTGAAGAAATAATCCTTGGAACCTTTTTTTTCCACTCAAATATATCCCTTCATCGTATCAGAAAAAAGGAATAGAAAGGTAAATTTATTTGAATTTATAAAACCAATAAGACGAAAAGAAATAAAAAAACTATTTAGGAAATTGAAGAAGAAAACTTTCTAATTAAGTCAGATGAATAGTAAGAAAGGTGCGAAATAAATTACATAAGATGAAACAAAATATAAGAAGATTGAAGAAGAATTGAAGAAATAGAGTAAACAATTTCAAGACATAGAAAATCAGTTTAGGAAAGAAGTATGTGCTGAAGTCCCACGGCCTTTTGGCATGTCATGAAAGTCAAATCTCTAGTAAAGTTAAACCAGTACAAATAAATAAAGAAACCTTGGAATTTTGTAAAAAAGAAATAGATGCTTTCCTATAGAAAAAGTTAGTTAGACCTAATAAGCCTCCTTGGAGAACCTAGGATGTTATTAATTATAAACAAGACTTAATAAATAAATTATATATGGAAGTAATTTTTCTATATTCAATACGAAGTTAAGATATTGTCAAATTAAGGTAAAAGAAGATAAATACATAAACTTCATGGTCCCTTTGATCATTATGGTATGTGATGTCACTGGGACTAAAAAAAAAAATGCTTCATCGCGTTATTCAGAATTCGTTGTAGTCAAGTTCCATATTCTCTGATTCTATAGAAAAACATATAAAACATTAAAAATATAATAAAGGAAAATAGATTAGTATAGTAATGAATACATCTCAAATAAAAATTAGATTTTTAGGATACGAAATATATCAAAGAAAAAATTACTCTAATATCATGCAGTATTGAATTTGCTAAAAGTTTTCCAGATCAAATAAAGAATAAAAATCAATTATAAAGATTTTTGAGATGTTTAAATTATGTTTCAGATTATATTACTAACAATAGTATTATAGTGAAACCTTTCTTTAATAGATTAAGAAAAATCCTGAAACCATGGACCAATGAACATACAAGGGTGGTAAAGAAAATTAAGGAATTAGTAAACACACTCCCGTCTTTCGGAATTCATAATCCTACAGCTTTTATAGACTAAGGACAAATGCATCCGAATTAGGATATAGAGGAATTTTAAAACAAGGAATAGGTAATAAAAAATAACAAATTATTAAGTATTATTCAGAGCATGGAATGATACGCAAAGTAAGCATAGTAAAGTAAAAAGGAATTACTTTCAATTGTTTCATGTGTTTACCAAATTCTAAAAAAAATCAATAAATAAATCCTTTTTATTAAGAATCGATTGTAAAACAGTAAAAGAAATTCTTGAAAAAGATGTAAAAGATATAGTTTTAAAAGCAATTTTTTTCCAGGCGGCAAAGTTCATTATCATGTTTCAATTTTCAAATAGAATTTATAAAAGGAAAGCATAATTTTATTCTTGATTTTTTTTAAAAAAAATTATGAGGTAATAACTTCTCCCAACCCCCTTTAAGGAAATTATCTAAGACGACTTCGAATCTACTTTTCACAATAAGGTAATAAAAAATGAAAATAGCCCCGGTCCATCAATCTCGTCATTGCAAGGCTAATTTACCTAGTGTATTTTTTTTCTTAAAGTGCCAAAAAGGTGCAAAAATATTTTTTATTATGGATTTGGGTAAGTCGTATGGCATGGTGGCGAGATGGTATGAAGAAGTCGTACTACATTGTGGCGAATTTTACTGCGGCAAAAAAGTCGTACGGCAGGATGACGACTTCTTACTTAAAGTCGTACCATGTGTGACAACTTCTTTGGCCACATTTACAAAGAAATCGTGCCTCGTGGCGGCGACTTCTTTGGTGGAAATTGCACAGAAGTCTCCGCCACGTGGTATAACTTTTTTGCAAATGTGGCAAAAGAAGTCTCTGCCACGTCATACGACTTCTTTGCAAATGTGTCAAAACAGGTCTCTGCCACGTGTGACGACTTCTTTGTTTTTCATTTCATACTTCTTCTCTCAACCGTGAATTTCAATGCAATGTCGTGGCGAGGTTCTTCATTCTGAGTTACCAGATGTATATTTCAATTGTTGTTCGAACTGTAATTACATTTACCAGCTTCATTGTTAGTTAGATTAATTTGGTTAGTTTATATTTAGATCTAAATCTCGTCACGACGGCATCATTCCTTCCGTAAGAAACTCACAATTCTTGACTGATACGACAAACTTTTAATAGTCCCTCTCTGCCATGAAGAGCTTGTTCTACATGAAATTTTACTATAATGTATTTTATGAAAATATTATAAACTTTTTTTACTATAATGTGTTTTACATAGAAGTTTATTTAAATATTTTTTCCTCTTGCATGTTTTCCCAACAACTAATTTACAAGTTTATACAACGCACGAGTCCCTAATTTTTTTGTTAATTCAAAAATAATTTTAAGAATGTATAATTAAACAAATACTTATCAATGTTGTTTTAATGTAATTTTAAAGAGGCAAATTATAATTTAATAAGTTTACCCCATGTTTTAATTAATTCTCAAACTTTATCCCTTTTACAAATAAATACTTTAAATTATAATTTAATTTTAATTAATTATTGAACTTTTGTTATTTTCATAAATAGACATATAGAATTTATTTTTAGTCTTATTAATTCTTAAATCTTGTCATTTATATATAAATATGTTTTATAGTAAGTTTGAGTTATATCGTTTGGATCAAACATCATAAATTTATTAATTTTTCTTCTTTTTGTATTAATTCATTTTATAAATGAAAACAAAAGCGTAGAAGATAAAAATTTATTTAAGAAATTATATTAAATAGTTGTAAAATATGTTTTTGTCAGTTTTAATGAATGTGTAAATATTGTGGTGCTACTGAAAAAAAAAATATAAACGCCAATATTTAGTTTTGCATGTTATAAATACAATGTATACCATTTTTTGGTACATGTATTTTGCTACAATTATTTTCTACAATGTTACAAAATAATTTAGCAAGCTAAAACAATATAAAATATTTAAAAATAACAATTTAAATGGTAATGAAATATATTCTATTCATTGCTTAAGTAATGTAATTTTTTATTCAAGATATGTCTTAATATGGATAATACTCACACAAATTTAGATATAAATATGAATAATATTAACTTTGTAAATTTTAATAAAAAATATGTCTTAATATGGATAAGACTCACACTAATTTAGATATAAATATGGACACTATTAACTTTGTAAATTTTAATAAAAAAATCGATAATATATAAATATGGATCTTAAACTCTTGTCATCCAGTAACAAATATTGAGTAAGTAAATGAAAATGATAAATATATTATTAAATTGCATAATATGTTTTACAAATGAGCATAACTTATTGTCGATGTAGGCAATTGGTCCTATTCTGTCCTTCATTCCTACAATAATAACATTTTTTTTGGTTTGTTGATTGGTTTATCCATTTCATTATGGAGACGTGCAGTTGGTGGTCTTCCAGATGCTTTACGTCTCATATGAGGATTTGGAATGAAATTTGGTCCATTATAAGTAGATCAGTATTCCTCATTCTGCATTGGATGAAATGACATCTCATAGGCCTTATAAATATTCTGGAGACTATAAACTGGATCAACAAACATCAATAAATTGAAGTTACAAAAGGAACAACCTGTAATCATATGAGGACAAGGTAGTCGGAGAGCTTGAAACTCCCCACAGTCACACCACCACTCATTCAATTTTACCTTAAAGGACATAGGTTGACGTCAAAGATGGTGAGAGGCGATTTCCTGAACATCGAATTCTGTATTATCTTGACTAAATGTCTGGACATGACACATGGCAGATTGCTGTTGATTTTTCCTCAATGAAGTAGCAATATCCTCAGGAAATTGATTACCACCTGCTATCATATATGTTGCCTTCGTACCTCGCTCGACAAACCGTGAATTTTTTCTTTGAAAGGTTGTCTTAACAAGAGCCCAAATGGGTAAGGATCGTGCTCCCTTTAAGATAGAATTCATGCATTCAGCCAGATTAGTTGTCATATTGCCATATCGTTTACCGCCGTCATAAGCCTGAGTCTACTTTTCCAGTGGTATGCGATCTATCCACAAAGCTGCTTGATGGAATTCTGTTCGTAATGTAGATAACTTGGCTTGAAGTATGGGTTGTTTCATTTCATAACCTGACATATAATTGGATACTTAAATTACAAAATTCAATAAAATTAGATAATACATGTATAAAAAGGAAGTGAAGGCATATACAAACCCATGTTAATTAGTTGTCGTTTAAGCTCCACATTTTTAAACTTCTTATTGAAGTTTGATGCAATGTGACGGATGCAAAACACTGATTGTGATTCCCAACCAACCTCTGGAGATTTCAATGCTGATAGTATGGCTGAGCATCTGTCAATTATAAGGCAGACATTTGGTTGGGGTGTGACCAATGCACGTAATAATTGGAAGAACCATATCATGGCCTCCTTGGTTTCTCCTTCAACAATTGCAAAAGCCAATGGAAATATGTTGCGATTCCCATTTTGACTAATTGTGGTTAACAAAGTTGCATGATATTTGCCAGTTAAAAAGGTTCCATCAACTTGGACAATGGGCTTGCAATAACTAAACCCGTCAATACAAGGTTTAAAAGCCCAGAAGACGCGCTCTCATACGTGACAGGAGTTGTCTTCTAGACCATCAACAACAACCAGTCTAGTGACATATTGTACAATTGTTCCTAGAAGACTTTGTTGTAAACCTTGAAACCATCTGGGAAGATAATTATATGAGTCTTCCCAATCGCCGAACTCCATGGCAAGAGCCTTTTTCTTAGCTATCCAGGCATTTTTGTACGTGACACTATAACCATACCGGTTTTTGATTTCAGCAATCAAACTTTTTACTGGAATTGAGGGATTTATCCTTACGGAATTCACCACGATGGATGCAATTCGGTGTGAATCGAGGTTGATGTGATCTTGTGACATTACAGTCGACAAACAAGTGTAAGGTGATTCAATTCGTTTGATCTCCCATTGGTCTCTAATTTTTGAGTACACTAGTAGAAAAATAGGCTTTAACGTCTACTTTTTATGACGGTTAAAGAGGTAAACGACGTAGTCAAAAATGCGGTGGCATTTTTGTAAATAAATGAACAATCCCACGTCGGTTGGAACAAAAAACCGTCATTGACCTATTTATAAAAAAGAAAAATTCAAATTTTTAAAAGATGTAAGGGGCGCGTGAATCCCACGTCGGTTAA
>Ga0209489_100893_pt1 | contig 59603 bp, 28 predicted proteins | sample SiratrowhiteBW_FD_187527 | JGI IMG/M metagenome (GOLD analysis project Ga0209489, IMG submission 187527) | Root nodule microbial communities of legume samples collected from California, USA - Siratro white BW (SPAdes) (version 2) | ecosystem: Host-associated > Plants > Roots > Nodule | place... | reverse complement strand
CTAAATTCGACTTAAAATCAGGATTCCATCAAGTAAAAATGGATCCAGAATCTATAAAATGGACAGCATTTTCCTGTTCAGAAGGGTTATTTGAATGGAAAGTTATGCCATTCGGATTAAAAAATGCTCTCCAAATTTTCCAAAGAAAAATGGATAATATTTTTGGAGAATATAAAAATTTTACATGCACATATATCGATGACATTTTAGTATTTTCGAAAACAAAAGAAGAGCACTATCTTCATTTAAAACAAATCCTGCATGTATTTGAAATATACTGATTGATTATCACAAAATCAAAGATAGAAGTCTGTAAAAATCATATATCATTCCTAGGTGCTAAAATAGGAAATGGAAAAATAAAACTCCAACCTCACATAGCACAAAAAATAATTGATTTTCCAGACAAAATGGAAGATATAAAGACTTTAAGATCCTTTTTGGGATTATTAAATTATGCAAGAGGATATATAAAAGATTTAGGAAAATATACATCTCCTCTGTATAACAAAACTTCTTTAACGGGACAAAGAAAATTTAACTCTGAAGACATTAAATTAGTTAAAGAAATCAAAGAAAAGGTGAAAAACCTTCCAGAATTATCCCTACCACTAGATTCGGACTATTTAGTCATAGAATGTGATGGGTGTGAATTAGGATGGGGAGCTATCCTAAAGAAAAAGAAAAACAAATACGCAAATATAGTAGAAGAAGAAGTTTGCAGGTATGCCTCAGGAAAATACCACATAAATCCACAGGTTTACTCCACATCGATAGACTATGAAGTAAACGCTGTAATAAACTCCATAAAAAGTTTTGAATTATTTATTATAAATAAGACCGAAATAACTATAAGAACAGACTGTGAAGCTATAGTTGCTTATGCAAACTCCCAACTACACAGCGATTAAAAACCACACAAAAGATGGATACTATTCAAAGAATTGGTATATCACAATGGTATAAAAGCAACTTTTGAACACATCAAAGGTAAAAAAAATATTGCTGCTGATATATTATCTCGTTTTGCAGGTAATCATGAGACTTTCAAAGGTCAACTACCCTAGTATAAAAGAATTTTCATAAAAATCAAGTCTTTATTCATGATTTCTATTTTTTTCATATAAAAAAGCATTAAAAGTAAACAAATTGAGAAAACAATATTATACCAAACTTAATTATGATATACATTGGATTATCCTGATATTATCTTAGAAAATAGACTTTAACCTTAATTTAATCTCATAAAATTGATTTATAAAATTAAATTGTTAATATTTTCTGTAAAAAACTTATATTAATATTTTCTGTTAAAAACATAGTTTCTGTAAAAAAAAAATAACATAAGTCTAGAAAACAAAACTTATATATATAACCAAGTAAAATTAGAAGTCATGCATTCCTTTAAAAAAAAATAAAAGTTACCCATACAAGAACAATTTATTATATACTGAAAAAAAATGTTCAACCCCAACATTGTGTAATTTTCTTTTTGAAGTTGTGTTTTCAAACACAATTTACTACTTATATGAGTAACTTTTTAAAAAATTTATTCATTTTTATAAAAACAAAGGAAAACTACACCAATTTAATAAATTCTACAATGTTAGGATCTTTATGACCAGTTTGTATCAACAAGTTCCTTCAATGATGAAACCATCACCAGTTTGACTGAAGATAAACATTAAACAAAACTTTGATATGCATGTACATTTGTTGCCATTGACATTTACTTTGTTTTACTCTATGTAAATACTTTGCTTTGTTTTATCTTATGTTGAACTTATTTGATACTTAGACATATAATGTGATCCTATTTTCAAAATACATATTATATTTTTTCAAATAATTTACATAAAATAAAAGCAGTGTATGATTTTTTTGGGAATGAAAATTCCAATATATAATGGAGCGTGATTTTCTTCTCAAAAGAAACGTATTTTTGTCAAAATATGAAAACTTAAAAAAGGAGATCCATGTTAAAAAAAAAAGTGTGCAAATAGCAAACTCTCCTTCATTAACAATAAGCAGATTAGTGAGCCCATGAAGGGTCCGTTGAAAAACTTCAAACGGACAAATTCTTCCTGCACCCTAATATCTTCTTCCTGCACACTAATATAAAATTTTAATTCCACAACTGACCCTATCCGGTTCATACGGGCAAAAAAATAAGAATCGGATGGCACCCCTATCCGGTTGTCATTTTCAAATAAAATGACAACCGGATGACACCCTCATCCGGTTGTCATTTCAAAATAAAATGACAACCGGATGACACCCCCATCCGGTTGTCATTTAAAAAAAATTCATTTTATTTGGAAATAACAACCGGATGGCATACTCATCCGGTTGTCATTTTGATTTTGAAATGATAACCGGATGGGGCTGTCATCCGGTTCTCATTTCCAAATCAAAATGAGAACCGGATGGAACCCATCCGGTTCTCATACATCAAATCGGAAAATTCTTCTGTTCGTCGTCGACAACGCCTAAACCCCAAATCAACTACTCTAATCAGCAATATCACTTACTAATTGCTAATAAACACCAAAAATTACTTACTTATTGCTTGTTTGAAGGATTAATCAATTGGAAACAAATGAAGTTAAAATGAAACCCGGATGGGATATCATCCGGTTCTTATTTTATTTTGAAATGACAACCGGATGACATACTCATCCGGTTGTTAAATTTTTTAAAAGTGACATCCGGATGGAATGCCATCCGATTTTCTTTTTTTTGACATTATGAACCGGATGGGTGTGGTTTTTATATTGGGGTATTTATGGAATTAAAAAATCTGTATTAGGGTGCAGGAAGCGTGTATTAGGGTGCAGGAAGAATTTGTCCTTCAAACGATCCATACCAAAGGCACCAACTTCCAGACGAGTTCTTCCTACACCCTAATAGCTTATTTCTGCACCTAATAAAAAAATTATACCGCAAATGCCCTTGTATGACAACCGGATGGCACTTCCATCCGGTTGTTAATTTTTTTTCAAATGACAACCGGATGGAGGTGCCATCCGGTTCTCATTTCCAAATCAAAATGATAACCGGATGAAACTCATCCGGTTCTCATAGTCTAAATCGAAAACGGATTAATTTTTCAATTTGGACTATGAGAACCGGATGAGTTTGATCCGGTTATCATTTTGATTTGGAAATGAGAACCGGATGGCACCCCCATCCGATTGTCATTTGAAAAAAAATTAACAACCGGATGGAGGTGTCATCCGGTTGTCATATAAGGGTAATTGCGATATGAAATTTTTTTATTAAGGTGCAGGAAGAACCTATTAGGGTACAGGAAGAACTCGTCCAACTTCCACCATATGGTCCAATTTAGATGATGAATAAAACCTTTAATTTAAGAATTTTTAATATTTTTTACTCTAATATTAAAAACTTGATTTAAATTCATAATTTGCTTTTAATTATTTAATGATATATTATATTTTTTTAATTTTTGTCTCACCTCTCTCACTTGTCAGTTTTTTTTTTTAAGAAAAAAGATATGTTCTAAATAATTTTTGTAAGATCATTTCTAATAGAAACAAATCATATGATTTGTTTCATGCATTTGAATATTTAATTCATGACCCTACTTACTATATTAGTGCTAAGAAAATTATGTTTAATTTTGCTATAATGAAAGAAATTTTTAGGAACTCTGTATAACTTAAAATTTTATATTTTTCTATTAAGTATTCAACATAATAATTGGACATTCCCGTTGTCGAATTTATTGCACAATCAATTTTTGGGACCTAATTTATTTCAGCAGTACATGACATTGGTCCATTGTACTACAAATCCTACATAGTACAACAACTTAATTTAACAAAATATTAATGCCACTCTTATTTTAGTCTCTCACTTCTCTAAAATTAACCAAAATCAATTTAAAACTTCTCCAACAATTCTACCATATTCATTCAAATCCATAGCTCTAACTATTCACTCTTTCATTAAAATGACATAAATACAATGAAAATGGATTCTGGTGCTTTTTATTTATAAAAAAAAATTGATATAGTGCATTCTAAAAAGGTTTGTATGCTTGAAAAAAAAAAACTAAACAAGACCAATAATAATGGAAGGTTTGTTTCTTTTTAACTTCCATATTTATATAATCTATATAATCTGACTATGTTTATTTTTTAATTTCTTATCATATTTAAATTATTAGAAGTATTTTTCTATGAAAAATTATCTTAATAATAATAATAATTTGATTTTTGGCATGCAAATAGACAGAAATGTAATAAGTCAGCTCTTTTGTCAGTGGTAAAAATGAAAATATATTATATTTATGACTTTTTTGTCTCGTTCTATATTTTTAATATATTTTTTTAACATCTATTTTATAAATTAAGTACATGTTTTACAAGTTTACTATTCTCTTCAATATACAACATTATCGTCTATGTAGAACATGTATTCAGAGAAGTTAAAAACAAAGTCGTATAAATACGATCTGAATATGCTTTTCTTTTTTTTATAAATGTTTAAATCATTAAAAGTATTCTTATATCAAGAATTATCTTAATAATAATTGGACTTTTGAGACATAAATAGAACACAATGTAATAAGTATTGGTGATAAAAATAACATGTATCACATTTATAACTTTTTGTCTCACTCTAATACTTTTAATAGATAAAATATATAAAATATATAACATAACCCATATGTACTATGATATTTATCGCAAAGGGACAAAAGAGTGAGGATCGCGGAGGGTGGCCCACATCCGAATTTGTCTCTTCAAAATTATACAGGTTATTTTTTATATATAAATATATAATATTATAAATTTATTAAATCTTATTAAATTTAGTTATTCACTTTGAGAAGCATTAAATATTTTTCCAATGCTTTATATGACTTCTTCTATATTTAGTGTATTCTCACATTTTATTGTGTTGCTATTAATTAATATTTTCATAACCTTATTTACTTCCAATTTATTGAAATATTAATTTAAAACTATCTAATACAAATACGGATAATATTGACACGTGATCTGCTTAGTTTATTCACGCAATTGATTTCTGAACTTTACAAATCACATCTCTATATTTTTTATATAAAAAATTATTTTTGACCAAATAAAGAATACCCTATTATAGTCCTACATTGTTATTTATGCTCAAATATGTTTTTAATTAATATTTGTACATGTTATCTAAATCTAGGAAACACCCATATGTGTAATTTATTGAAAAAAATTATAGTGCATAATAATCAAGTTCTTTAGAAACACAGGCCGTGTATATTTTTTTTTTTTTTCTGAAGCCTCCCTTTATTGTTTTCTTTGTTTTACTTTTACATAGTATAGTAATAGCTACTTAAGTGATAATTACTATAATTAAAAACATTATTATATAAAAGGCATTTCAAGGTAATCCATATGACATATTAAATGAAAGGTAGCACATATCAATAAATGGCAGAAGGGTCGTGGTATAAATAATTTAATATCAATAAATACGTTAATCATTTAAACAAAAACAAATATAAAGAAGAAAGTAAAAAATATGTGCATATCTATTTTATTCTAGTATCCATAGTATTATTCATATTCCTACATAATTCAAAAGTATATTATTTCACCGTCGACGCCATTCTAGACAAAACCTAGATAAATTTATTTGTCATTCATTTATAATAAGAAATGAGATGAATTATCCATTTTATTAACACTTATTTGGCATGTAAATATTCAAAAACATTATTAGAGAAAGTATACTTGCTTAAATTATATATATTAATCATTTTAAACATAACACCGTACCAAAACTTTTTGTCCTTCACAACATTCTATAAGAAAAAATAAAAAATAAAATAAAAGAGACTTTTATGATGGCATTATAAATGCATAGTCATTATCCATGGTCCTTTCACCATTAATTGCCTCTTTGTAAAGACAAACCCAAAAGTGTTTGTCTTCAAAAGTTTAAATGCACTTATATATCACACGCAACACCGTACCACGTTAAACCATGCAATGCAACACCACTTCACCTTAAAATAATAATTTTTTTTATGCAAAATATTTTTTCATATTTTTCTCTATTTTTTCAATTTCTCTCATCTTTTGTTTAATGTGAAATGATATACAATTATAGGATAACAAAACTTTTCAAAGTTAAATGCGACTATGGGTGATTGATTGGTCTTCATGCCCTTATAAACCATGAAAAGATTATGTGAAATTGCATTTATATGCTATTTTATAAAAAAGGAAAATAAAAAATTCATAATATAATATATGTTGATATAATATAAAAAAAATAATATTAATACTGTTCAAATTTTACAGGATTAAATATTTCTAATTTCTATAAAATGAAAATTTTCATTTTAATTACTACAAATGTTTTCGATACTCCCAAATTAACCACCAAAACTACGTCTAAATTTTAGAAACTTTTAAGTATCACTAAGATCAAACCTTATAACAAATATTCTTCGGAAATACTTCTTATCGAACATTTAAGTATTCTTTTATATTTTTTCAAATAATTTATCCAAACGTTCTCTTCAGACATTGTACACACTCTCAATATTATGTATTACAAAGTGAAATATCTTAGACATAGGAATTAAAATTATCTGTCCCCAGTTTCTGTCCCTTTCCCTTACTTTTCAATATTTTTTTGTCACATCAATTAATATAATACATGATCATTAAATGAAATTATCAGTGTTAATTGACATGACAAAAAAAATTATTATAAGAAAGGATCAATCCAAAAAGTTCCAAAATAATTAAATCAGACAAAAAATGTTTTGACCTAAATGGAACCGATTATTTTTTGCTCGAAACATAGTTTAAGCTCCAACCCGTTTTAGTAAATAAGAACAAATTTTAAAAAAATATATAATTATTACCATAAAAATATTAAAAGTTATTTTATTAATACAGTACATGTAAAATAATAGTTTCAAATTTTGGAGGAATAGGAATTGCAGAAAAATATTTACAGCAAGGAAAACCTAAATTTATGTATGTTATAAAAAAAACAAATAATACAAGTCATGCTATATTAATTTTATTAACAGATATATGCATGCATCAGCCAAAAGTGTTTCCAGCAGAAGATGGTTCACTAGCAGACAAAAACCTAAAAAAACTTGAACCGAAAATTAACCTAAAAGAAATGAGAAACTGAAAAAAACTGATACGTGGCAGTTGAATAGCAAAAGCAGTCAAATCATTGATCTTTGTTACTGCTCCGTAGCTGTAGGGGACCCACCACATTGACCCCTCTTTCTTCTCTTCGTTTCTCTTCTCTACTCTTCTACCATCTCTTCCAAAGCATTCACCTTCCTCTCTCATTCTCACCAAACATTTTCCATTTTCATTTTCTCAGTTTCGTGTTAGAAAAAGATTGACAGAGAAAACGTAGAATGAAAGATGGTGGGTCTGAGTGTAGTGTTGGAAGCACAGAAAGGTAGTGCTAGCAAGAAAACTCCACAAGTCATTAGCAAAACAACGATCCTTGGCAGCATGAACAAGCACTCTCCTTCTGCAGTGAATGTTTCTCAGAACTCTCCTTTTCAGGAATCAACGTTTCTACACCAATGTTTTCTCTGCGGAAAGAGACTCTTACCTGGGAAAGACATCTACATGTACAAGTGAGTACTCCTTCAACGTTCTATTAAACCTACCTTAACCTTCTCTTTCTTTTCTGACACTTTTTTCACTTTCTCTTCAAACCCAGATCTTGTTTTAGTCTATTTAAAATACTGCATGCTGCTTCTTCGTTTCTCTGTGCTTTCTGTTCTGACAAAAGCCAAGATCTTTAGTGCTTTTTCATTGACACATTAAATGAGTTTATTCTTCTCTGGTTCTATAAACATGAATGTGTGAAGAGGGGACAGGGCCTTCTGCAGCGTGGAGTGCAGGTGCAAGCAGATTTTCATGGATGAGGAAGAGAGTTTTGAGAAAGAGAAGTTTTTTTTGACTGCCATGAGTCCCACGTCGTCTGGTTCTTCCTCAGAAGCTCGTGGTCATGAGAAAGGAGCAAGAAATTGAGTGGGTGGTTTTTGCTTATAGATGAATGAGTGAATGAATGAAGTGATGACCTAGCCATGGTGGAATAGAGAGAAAATAGTGGTTGACCAAAAATGGGGGAATTTTTTTTTTGTGTTTTTGTTTTTTAGCTAGGTTCCAGTTTTACCCATGCTTGTGTTGTAGTAATAACTTCCAAGTTTTTGTCCTTTTGCTTCCTAGTATGAAGCCAAAATGTCCTTTCAACTTTTATTTTATGTGGCTCCATTCTCCAACCTGTTTGGTTTCAACCGTACGTGTGATCCAAAATATTAATGTTTTATAGACACGCATGTGTTAAATGTTAGTACCCATCATTATCCACAGAAACAAGTAGAAAATGGAAGTGAAAGAGAACAAGATAAGATTTATTATTTTCTCTTCATTTCTTCTTCTTTTTCCTTTCTTAATCATATTTTTTTTGTTACATAGTATTTATGATTTATCAAAACGATAAGTGTTATAATTATTACTATACTATATTATGCTCATATTTACCTTATTCTTCTTCTTCTTTATTTTGTTTGCCATATTTATCTTTTTTTTATCTATATGTACACTATATAGTACACTTTTAAGATAAAATGTCAGTATTTTTTTTTTCTTATATAATATAGAATAAGATGTGATGCGACAGATAAAGAAAATATCAGTGAAGTTATGTTTGTAATAGTAGTGTGTGTGTATTTGTGGTTTTCACCTAATAGTACATAAATATCTCAGTAGTGTTGATCCTCATTTAATAACTTTTATTCTCTTCATCTTTTTTTTTTTTTTTTTTTCTTTTTTTTTTTTTTTTTTTCTTCCTGTCATATCATATAGCCCCTGTTACATTATCACTTCTTCCTTTTTCTGTTTCTTTTTCTCTCATGGACCAAAATTTAATGTCCACACAACATTATTCTATCATTATTGCCCACAAACCGGAGACAGAGGCCTCACCTTTTCTTTTTGGTCACGATTTAGGAGGGTCTGAGACATTATTTGTTTTGTTGGAATGTGACTTATGTCAACCATGTTCCCACTAGTATAGGGTATGACTCAGGACCATGGTTTCTATTTGTCACGATGATGGTAGTTTTTGCAAATGGTGAGTGTGAGTCCCATAGGAGCATTGAATTGATGGGTTTGTTTTTAACCAAAATGACAATGCACAACACTTGTTACTATTGGTCGAGTTTTCTTTCCTGTGACTCGTATTTAGAGGATTGTCATACAAGATTCTATAGCACGTTTGATGTTTTTAACTCTCAATAGGGGCATTTTTTTAACTTGAATTCTGGCTATACTTTTTTTGCTCAATAGCGTTTCATTTATATATCATATTTTGTAGTGTGTATGCATCATCTAGTGCCTAACCCTGAATGGCAAGTTTGCATATAATGCCATGTTTGCACGTCAATTAAGTACTAATCCCATTTTGATGCATTAAGTTTGATGTTTTGGAACAACCTTGGACTTGAATGGGGAATATATACGATGAAATTGTAAGATTTTTTTTGTTGTTGAGAACTTGCTTAGCATTTGTATAACTTAGATACTATAATTTGTTTCAATGATCTATATTTTCAGAATAAGGAGAGTGTAATATACCATGTTGGATATGACTTTTCAACGTATGATAATTAATCTTTCATTACAGGTTCCAATACCCTTTGTAGTGTATTTTTTTTTAAATAAAATTCTGGTTATAAAAAATTAAAGGTACAGAACTTCCATCACAGTCCAAACCTAATAGTCATTTTCATGTAATTAGAAAGGGAAAGAGGACAAGTAGTTGATTGGCTTCTGTTTTTAACTATATGAAGTCTTTGAAAAGAGAATGCAATGCTTAGAAGCATGCAATAATTATGTAACTCACGAAATTATCAATATTTTTTGTGGTAGATAAGATGAAGAAAATTTTGGATTTTGGTTCTACAGTAGCTATAGTACTGCTTGGAAATTTTGTACCAAACAAGCAACTTCTTCTCACATTGATGAATCCGAATAATGATAATTTTATGTGTGCCAGCTGGAGGACAGACACATATAAGACTATAACAGGATAATAAATCAGTGGAATTTATATGTTTGGCAATAAATATATCTACCAACAAAAACTCAAACTCATTCAAATATGCATGCACTTCATTCAGATTTTATCAGAAGAAGCCTTTCAAGGGTTGTTTTTCATCTTAAGTTGAAGCTTCTTCAGCAGTGCACACAAAATTTACAGCAGTGGTGATTGTTGCTTGCCTAGGTTGGAATGTAATTCTAAACTGGTTGCAGAAGCATTTCATAATGCTAGTATTGTTGCTTGGAGGGTTGTGATGAGTAAGATGGAAACATTGTTTGCAGATTTTGTTCTTCTGTACTTCTCGAATTTTCACAGGGAAACACTTAAACTGATAAATAATTGTTGAATAAGAAATCAAACTCTTATTTATAAAATTTTATTCAAATATGTTTATTAAATATTACACACTAGCTAGTGATATGACCTGTGAAGACCAGACCTCACCCAACAGTTTTGTTTTGCCAAATTAAGTTAATTTAAAATCAAAATTTTAAAGTGATATTCATAAATGCTTGCATGGTATAATAATTAAAATATAATTTTGTGTTTGTAAAGGTGTGATAAATATATTGATATTTTATGTATGACAGAGGCTGCAAAAGGTGTTGACCATATAACGGATGTAACACCTATAAGATACAGGAGGAAGTTATCCCTGCACGTTTCAGAATTCTTATCTTCAGTACACTCTTTGGCTGCTATTTCAGAATTTCACTTATCCAAACCCTTCTTCACACCTCAAAAAGGTTAACCCATCCAAAACCAATTATTTGAATAATCATATATAAATATTTTATTTATAAAAAATATTCTGTATTGAATAACAAAAAAGCTACACTAGTTTTCTTTTTCTGCTGGGTAAAGTAACATGGTTGCAGTAGTTCATAGATTCATTTTTTATATATTGTCAGCCCACTTTTATATTAATATATATTATCTGATTATTATGTATTTTATATTACTAAAAGATTATTATTCTAATAATTATTTAAATTTCATGGATAAATTGAATGATACTTGATATTTTTTTTCAGTTAAAAATATTTATATAATTTTTTGTCCGAATATACACATTAGTCTAAATCACTAAATATTGTACATAATCAAATGGAATTAAGTATTCTAGAAGTGCTAATTTTTTCTTCTTATTATGGATAAGCTAATATTTGTATAACACGTAATCAAATGTAATTAATTATTTCTTTTAAAGAACAAAATTTAAATGCAGTATAAACATTAATTAAAACCATGAAACTCAAATATTTATTAAATAATATTTCTTCCGGGCATGGCTGTCGCAAACCATCATTGAATGCCAAAGAAAAGGGAGAAAGCATCAATCCACACACGCATATCAGTGGCATGGAGGAAGCAGCCATAGTTAAAACGCAAAATCACAAATTTAATCAAAATAATTTGCTATTTATTTTTTCAATACAAAAAGTTGAAGATTACACTAACCAAATGATGAAAAAAAAATCAACTTTGAAATCGTATAGATAAGAAAACTATTATCCAAAATGGCTCCAGTAATTTCCATAACCCTATACCAACCCTACTTTTATTGTTTTTATTTGCTTGAAACAGAATTTCAGTTCATGCTTAAGAAAAATTGCTTTTTTAAGATAAAATATCTTCTTTTCTGAAAACCCTTCTAAGTTAATCCTTAGATAAATATATCCAAACCATGAACTGGTTTACATGACATCACATATACAAGAACAAGAATAATGTCCAGCAAAGATTTTGCATGTCAGTGGAATTAATACAAAGGAGGAGTGCATGCAGCAGCACAATCACAAGATAATTCTCATTGCTCTCAACATCTTTGCCATCACAATAAAGCTAGCCAGATTTGAAGAGTAAAACCGCTTTTTGATCCAAATAGAAATAAACAAAGTGGTTTGTTTCATGAGTCACATAAGAGCCTGCAAAAAGGAAGAGAAATCCATGAATGCACTTTAATAGTAACTGTAACAAAAATATAACCAAGCTAAGAAAGAACAAGAAACTGTCATCATTTGCATTAATCTGAATTTCATTGAAAAAATAATAGTGTTTGTTCAATGGCATGACATGATACGAGATTCGGTACAAAATGTGTTTAGATTGCACCACTTAAAGTGATAATATGGACAGTTTTGCATTACAAACTCCATGGTATCAAGAATTCTGAATCTCGTCGCCAAGAATAAGATGAGATGTGGTGATTAGTATAGCAATGAAATGGATCATAACTGTCAGTAACAGTAGATCACTGAAACTAGATTTCAAACCATAGTTGCTTGGACTAATGGCATAGTCCTTAATGTTTCCCATCCCATATTAGTCTCAACTGATTTTCATAACTTCTTAGATACAGTTTTCAACATGTTTCTCAAGATCTATCTAGGTTGGCATTAAAAGGAAATACATTTATGTGAATAAGGAACGATCCTAATATTAATAAGCTTGAGCCAATGATATTCCTTTCTTTTGAGGGATAGGCATTTAGAGTGATGAATACACATGATTGTGGTTTCATATTTTGTCTTTGAGGCCTGAAAATGGCAGGAGCTCTCAAGGTTCTTCATAAGAAAAACTCTATCAAACCAGACTATATTGTTTATACACACATTATTTACAATATTGTAACTCCGTTCTAGGGTTACGACCCAAATTAACACATTTACCAAAAGGCATGACATTTATAACTTATAAAACGAGGTGTGAAAAAAATGTACAAAATTAACATAAAAACAATTTTTAAATCAAAAGAGTAAATCAAAGTTTTAAAAGTTAACATGCGTCACTGTAAAATGCTATCACTAATCTAATTACAGTATTCCCCATCTATATTGGTATAAAAATAAAAAATAAATTAAAAGTATTCCCATCAATATTTGTATAAAAAATTTTAAAGAATGCAAAATAAAACTAGGAGTAGGTGAAGTGTTTATTAGGTGTCAACAACAAAGGTATTGCTACAACTTCGACATGTTAGTGCTTCCTTCTATGAGTGTTTGTTGTCTCATATTTCTGTGTGTAAATATGCGACACTGTTGAGTTTGAAATTTCAAAATCTGCTGATTCTTATTTGAGACATTATTTTTAAACAAAAAATCCATACAATTTTTTTAATAATCATGTGACGTGAAGATAAGACAGAGAAGTATGGAATAAGGTAATTATATCATGGAGATACAGAGAGAGAGAGAGTGTGAAAAAGTTATGAAGAAAGAATTGTAGGAAACTGTTGCACTAATGGTATGACTATAACTCTTCTTTTATTATGCTGATGGCCTAGATAATGTTTAAGCATGCATCAGCACGAGTAGCAATTTACGCTTGATTAAAATTTGATTTATGAAAGGATTTGTTAACTGAATACAGGGGTCAGGAAAGTTTATATATGGTTCAACCCCTTGATACTTCCATGTAATGAAACAAATGCTCATGATTAAATTGTAATACTTAATGATAAAACTAATTTAAAATGATGATGGAAGAATCACATTTTGAGACCATTTTACTAAAAAATTTTAAAAATTCAGAATTAATTCTGCCTACGTTGTGCTGTAATGCCAATCCTTACATAGCTAATCCTACATCTGAATGCCATAGGGAGTTATGTTATGAAGTCAAATGAAAATGGAAAACAAAGAACTTGAACTTGTATCACATGGACAGAAAATATGGTCGTGTTAATTCTTAGCAGTTTAAAGTAGTCACTCAGGCTTGGACGAAAATTTCACCATCGAGTAAGAAGATCAACAGATAATGCTCTATGGTAACTAATAGATACCAAGAACATAAGCTAAGTATTATAGAGATGATAGTGTTGTCATAGATAAATGAGTATGGTCTTACAAGAACAGAAAAGACCAAGAAGGGATGAATTAGATAACAAGTGGAGGCAGCCCTTGTTAAGGGAAAGAAGGTAGATTGATTTTTCAGTATTTTTGGTAGTTGGTTCGTCAGTTTAATTTTTGCAATTGTAAATTTGCAATAGATTATATCAATTTATGAACAACCCTTATCTCCAAATAGTTTGTTTTTGACAAGACGAAAACGCATCATTTGATCCATAAAGCCAACCCAACCCAGTAGGAAATGGTTTTTGTTGTAAAAAAAATTTCAAAACTTAACTCCTATTCATAAAATTCCAGTAGCTGACCTCTGACATCAACAGCACAAGAAAGTTTAAAAGATTGAGCTGGTGCCCCTATTGAGCAATGACTACAAGTGCATCGGCAAAATTCAACAAGCATATTGGATAACAGTGAACATTATAAAATCTCTCTAAGCAAATAAATAAAAAGATGAAAACTTTAAAATTCTACGCAATACATGTACCAGAAATTGATATGGAAGATTAAAACAAATGGAAAAGATAATGCACGAAAGAAAGAGCTCTTCGTTCTGCTTAAAATTAATATCAACTAGTGAATCATCTAAAAGTTTGAAAAGCAGAACATCACAAAGAGACCAATTCATAGACTTACTCAAAACCTTAAGATTTACCATGCCCACATGTTAAGTACTTTACCAGATTACAAAAAGATTAAATAGTTTCATTAACATGAACTTGAATAATAATAATGATGATGATGATGATGATGATATTGTGCAATCACACAACATAAATATTCAAGCAAAAATCTCAGATTATGGACTGAATGATATACTTGAAAGATTAATGGCACTGAACTTGACAGATAATACTTAAGACTCAAGAGAAACAATCAATTGTAAATATTTTTTCGATCTTCAAAAGGTTCTTGCTAACAAACAAGCAGAGCAGGCTTGCAGAATGGAGCGTTGACATTGAGATATCCATAGAAAATGAAAGACATACAGATGATGAGGGGAAGAAGATGTAACAGTAATGGCTCAGCAATGTGATTTGCAGCAAAACAATTCCAATGATGATTTCATCGAGCATGAATTCCTAATTTCCAACTAGATATAACTTGAAAACTGTAGCACCCTTAATTTTCATTAGCTCATTGTCAATTAGACCATATATTTTCCCCCGGTAAGAATGCAGAGCCTCAGTGAAGAACATTTCATCCAACATGAGAGGCCCTACATGCATCAAGTTCACGACACTAACATGAAATATCAGGGAGCATTTGTCCCCAGCAATGCATAGGGCAAAACAATGTCTGTCACCACACAACACAAGCCCACTGTATATAAGTAATTGTGACTTATCAACACACATAAACCACACCAACTAAACTAAACATACCATTAAGCTCACAATTTTCCGCTGAAGAATATAAAAAAGCAGAAAGCCTTTAAATCTTATTCCACGACTAGAGAATCATCCATATGCAACAAAAACAAACCTAGGTTTCGGCATCACTTCTAAATTCCAACCACGGACGAAGCAAACACAAGGACCAACTTACATAACCTTAGATCTACTCAATATCCAGTAGAGAAGAATCACCCAAACCACAAATCCGAGTATACCCAAGTACCAAAATCATTGAGAACAAGTAATAATAAGAATTACCAAAATTACGACCAACAATGCAATGCCAAGTGGGGCCATGCCTCTTATCGAACTCCTTCTTTATCTGCTCCGCAACATCCTTCTCCACATTGTACTTCTCAAAGGCCTGATTAATCCGCCAAAAAGCCAACGCTTTACAACACAACACAGCAAGCACAAACAAACCCAGAAACAGAATCCAAAAGGGTGAAACATGTAACAATTAAAGGGGAAGAGAGGAAAGTCGTTAAAACTAACGGCGACGGCGATATCAACGGCCTCCTTCTGCATATCGGGGATCATGTCGGCGCTCTTGATGATGACCTTCTTCGGGGGGACGGCCTGTAACGGTAACGGTTTCCGGTCATCGGTGATGGGCCTCGCCGTTGGAGGTCCGGCAATGTTCCTTTTGACTTCTTCACTCATTGTAATTCTCTCTCTGTATCTATCGGTGTGTGATATGAAATTCTGATGATGATGTGGGGTTTGGAGGAAGTGAAAGTGACGTGGGGTTGTGGCTAAGCTGAGAAATGCAGAAGAAAGAAAAAGAGTTGCAGTGGTTAGTGTAGAAACAGCAACACCACACCACACACTCCAGGGAATGCTTCCGAGTTCAGCAAGAGGCCCACCATAGGCACTGTTTTGGAGAATATGTTGGTTTTATTATGAAATAAATAAACAAAATTGGTGCTTTTTGAATTTAAGAATTTTATTTTGAGGAAAATAAAGTGGTATTGTGAAGAATATGTTGGTGTGGTGTATCGGTGGCGAATCCTTGCACGACAGAAATTAGGTGCACCATTGGCTCTGAATGATTGAATGATGTTTGTGAGAATGAACTTTGTTTTCTGTCTTTTGGTACCCGTGCGTCTCATGCACGGACAAACCATTTGATTAGAAATTTTGATAATATGAGTATATTAAGCAATTGTTTTTGCAACTTATGGGTTAATGTTGTAAGGAAAATTCTTATTTTTATATTGTTTCAGTGCAAACTTTTAATTTCAGTAGAAATATTTATCTTTTTTATCACTTAAATAGAAATATTATCACTTTTTTATCAATAGTTGCAATGTAATTAAATTCTTGAGAACCATACATTTCTTGAAATGTTACAATAAAGAATCATATATTTCTCGAAGTATTATAACTGAGATGTTATTATTAAGCATGCTTAAAGATATATTTGGTTAAATTTACTTCATATTCCAGTAGAAATCTAACTTTCCCACCCTCTTAGCGAAGCCATGTTTCAATATATAACTTTTCTGAGAATGAAAGATGTCAAAAACTTTTTTTAAACCTTTTAAGAAATATGGGAATAAATATTCTTACCTGATATTGCCAAAAATGCAGAAAACACTCCATGAAACAATATCTCCGAAAATACTATTACATCCATCAGAAAGCCTTTTTTTTAATAATATTTTCTTCTTAAAAATTTCCTGAGAAGAAAAAAACACTAATCTCAAAATGAAGTGACCCTTAAACTCATCCAAAGTGAGAACTAGATTACATGACATCAAATATACAAGCACGATGATACATGGAGGACTGAATACATCAGCATAATCACAATCTCATTGCTGTCAACTTCGTTGCCACCACAATTGTACTAGCCAGACTTAAAGAGTAAAACCGCTTTCTGATCCAAATAGAAATAAACAAAGTGGTTTGTTTCATGAGTCACATAGGAGCCTGCAAAAAAGGAAAACAAGTCCATGGATGCACTTCAATAATAAATTGTGTTGTTCTAAACATTACAACTCTTACAAAGAATATAACTAACCTAGAAAGAACTAGCAATTTTGTCCTTATTTGCTTTAATTGTCTGAATTTCATTAAAAAGGCTAATAAATAGTGTAGGGTACTGGATGGGGTAAAATTGTGCATCAAGACAGTATTCAAAATTCTGGATCTCATCATTAAGACTATGATGTGTTGACAAGAGAATGTAATGAAGTAGATCATAAACCATGTCAATACCCAGCTTTTCTAGTGATAATCACTGTTGTTTCCCCCGTTTCACCAAAAACTAACATTCATAGATTTCAATGGCACGAGTTTCATTTTCTACTTTCTGTTTTGGCTGTCCACATCCAGACATCTTGCCAAACATAATCTCGTAAAGGAAATAAGTATGACCGTTTAGACAATAACAAAAAATTAACTTCTTAACAAGCATTTAAACGTCCATGTTTATGGCTAAAACCTACATTAAAATGTTTTTGACAGAAGAGCATGAGTACACGCACAACTCAGTACATAGATGTGAAATACTAAACACGAAAATTTTTAAAATTTACAATATATGACAAATAGGTATAACATATAAATTAGTATAAAACTAACATAAATAAAAAGACGGTTTTTAAATTGAGAGGAAATCAATGTTTTAGGCTGTTTGGATAAAAGTTGGAAACATGCTTTTGGGATTTCCAATGTCATTCCCAACTTCCAAGGTGCAAAATGAAGAAGGAAAATTTTGTTACTTTGGAAGTAAAAGTACTTTTGAGCTCTCCCAACTGGCATCCAAACATGCACTTAAAAGTTAACATCAGCAACTGTAAATGCTATCATTAATCTAATCATAGTGGCATTCTCACATATATTGGCTTAAAAAGTTTAAAAGAAGAAAAGAAACTGTAAATAGGATTATCTGTCCAAAGTGATTCTTATTAGAGAAATTATTTGCATACAACTTCCTCCAATTTTATAACAATGTGACAAGACAAGAGAGAAGTGTGATGATGAGTGATGTGATGGAGAAAAATAGAGTGAAAAGAGATGTTATAGGAAATTGTTGTATGAATAGTACCTCTTCTTCTATTTTGCTCGGCTGAGACTATGCTTGCGCGTACAAAAAGCATGAGTAGAAATTTAAGCTTAATAAAAACTAGGTATTATGAAGGGACCTATTAGAGTCGGGAAAGTATATAAATAATTCAACCCTTTGGTACTCCTATGCAATGAAACACTGTTTTCTTCTTAAATTTAGTTCTTAACCATAAAACTGATTTAAAATGATGGGAAACGAATCACCATAGATATTTAAAGTTAAAAAATGATGGGAGAAGAATCACCTTCATTTATCATTCACTGAATGATGTGTATTTAGACACACCATTTTAACAAAAACTCAAAATTTAGTCTGCTCATATTGTGCTTTATTCCAAATCACATCGCCAATCCTAAGTATGCATACTAGAGAAGTTATGCTACAACCTAACAGTCATCAGTAAACAAGTAACTTTATTGAACCTGTCTTATATTTATAAACAATATGATTGTGTTAAGGCCAATGTCATCAACAGCGTGGCAGCCTTTGGCAGAAGCCATGGAAGACAATTTTTTTCTATATATACAGAGACATAAACTAAAAAATAAACAGCAGAAGTGACATAATATATTAAAAATAGCATAATGACAAAGTATTTATAGAAGTCTCATGGTTGTCCTCGCATAAAGTCTTAAACATAATTAACAAAAGCACTAATATTTCATTTTACACATTTTCTTTGACATTTGTGAAGTCTTCCCATCTTATGTCTGACCTGTTACTCTTAGTAACAAAGTTTGAGGATGCGTTGCTTCGGATTTGGGTGCTTGACATTATTCTATAAGTGAAATAATTGGGAACAATGTTTTATAAGCAATCTGAGAACAAAATTTCAAATAATAGGTTCTGAAATTTAAAATAAAAAACAGAGCAGCAACCAGATGGAGTAGAACTTTTGAAAAGAGAAGCGTAGAAAAACAGATGACAAAGGAAGATTAAAAAAACAATAGAAGGAACAAAAAGAAAAAATGAAAACAAAAGCTCGGTATTCAAGGTTCTGGTTGTCAGAGCTAGGCCACTGCTGCAGTTCAGGTCGCAAGAGTAAATTATTGCCAGAGACAACTCAAAAGATGCTTAACAACAAAGTAGCCTCATTCTCTAATGTTTTCACAGTTTAAGGTTCTCGCATCATGAAGAAGGTCCTCGTTTGCAAAAGAGGGACCATTCCGTCTATTCAAGCTTGGGGTTGTTCAGAAAGTGTGTCAACCCGAAATCATGTTTTTGGAAAAAGAAAACTGATATTCCGTCATAGGTGCCACCACCGCTATCACATGTGTCCATGGTGGATACGGCGGAAGACATCATAATCTTTAAAATAGCAGATAGCAGATGGTGACGACTGACAAAATTGCCACACCATACCTCTATGGGGCCACCATAGCCACCATTTAATAACATTGGTTATGGCTAGGTTTTACTTAGTAATGCAAATATGACTACAATTCCATACTCCATACAACAGGTTGCTTAGTTTAGGTAGCTTGAATCTGTCATGTGTAGTGAAGAGATAGAGGGAGATGTAAATATTCAAGCTATATGGACTGAGTTCAGGAATACATCAGGTGCCTTTTGTGATTTAAAGATGTCTCTCAAGCTAAAAGGAAATTTCACCACAAAGTAATACAATTAACAATGCTTTATGGTGATTAGTGGTGGACAGCGAGGTGCCAAGAGCATATACCCAAGTATTATAGAGATGATAAAGTTCCGAGAGATGAATGGACTTAAACAAATAGATTAAGACCAGGAAAGGATATATTAGGTAGAAAGTAAAATAGCTCTTGTTAAGAAAAAGAAGGCAGATCAAATTTCCAGTTTAGCTTTAGATATTGCAATGGATTACATTAATTTTATGAACACCTCTATCTTCAAAGACTAGGTTTATGACATGACATCACCTGATCCATATTGCCAACCCAATCTAGTAAGAACTATATTGAAAGGATTGCTTGTAATTCTGTGTAGTGTACACATATGAGTTTTCTTATTTATAATGAAGAAGAGTAATAATAATAAAGAACCGCATTAATAATTAACAATGAGAAATATTTGCTAAGATATTTCCGTATATGATGTAATCAAATTATTTCTGCAATGAATACACCAACACCTTCAATCACAATGGATGGCTCGAAGGAAGAAAATGTGCTGATTTAGTTAATTTGTGCACAACCACTAATATAGAATCTTTCCCTTTTGATCGTGGCAACCCTCCCAGGAAATCCATCAATAACTCCTACCAAACATGAGTAGGAATTGGAAGAGGTTGTAACAGACCAGCAAGCTTCAAAGCTTGATATTTATTTTGCTGGTAAACCTCACACCTCTGCGTATAACTTTCTATATTTTTTTTCTCGTACCTTTCCAATAGAAAACAACCACAATCTTCTAATAAGTTCTGAGTACCCCCACGTGACCACCCCATGGTGAAAAGTAGAAATATGTGATAACGGACATGATTGTGTTAGATAGTGCAGACATGACCAGCTTCCACTCAGGCTGCAAACACCCTATTTGGATATGAAATAGGATTAACACCACACTTAATTATGAATATCACTCTTCCTCATTCTAATTTAGTGATATACATATTTTAAAAATCAATTTTGAAAAGATGATAGCACCATGCAATTCATCCAAGAGCTCCTCTATAACCTGAATTGGGAATTTATTATGGGTAGTAATGCTATGGAAGGCCTCTACAATCAGTACAAAAATCCAACTCTCGTTTTTTAATATAAAATCAAAGGATAGTGTAGGGACTTATACTTAGTTATGTCCTTCACAAACATTTCTATTGCATCCTTTAGATGGTGGGGTACCTATAGGGCTTGATATTTGGTATTTGAGAGCTTTCCTTTATCTCTATTGTAGGATCACGTCTTCTAGTAGGAGGTAGTTCAGGGGCTTCTTGAAAAAGCTCTTGACATCCCACATACGGATGAAACAAGACTGGAACAAATATTTATATTACAAGAACACTCCCACCTAGGGATGAATTCCTCATTGCAACGAATTGAAGAAAAAAATATTAAATGGTATTGGAATAGAACAATGCTCCTTACAGTGTGAAGAATGAAAGAAGTAGCTAAGGAGGTTAAACTGCTCAGAGAGCCAGTTCCTCTCCTTAACATAAAACCACCCTGACCCATTTTGACAATCTATTCAACACCCTCCATTTTGTTATACCGCCAAATAATCCTTATCTCTACCATCTAGCATGACTCTCACATCCCCCTCTTCCATTCTCCCACTGCCACCTGGCAATTCTGCTATTTCCTTTCCCAGTGCTTCTTTGTCTCTCTCTCTCCCCTTGCTTGCCACAAGTTTCTTTCTACTTTCATACACACAAATTTCCTTTTTAGCCCATTTTCCCCTAGCTTTACTCCCTTATCCCTCTCTTTGCCTCTCCTCTGAAACACATTTATGGCCTATGAAATTCCCTCTCAAATCACCAGATAAAATCCTTCTCAACCATGACATGATGCACTTGACTCACTAATTAACCCACTAATGGACTAACTAACCTATATCAATCATAACTAGCTGCTCATAGAGTTGGTCTTACAGGCATATTTCCTTGACATAACAGGGTAACTGAAAACAAATGTGAAAGATTGTCTAAATTGTGTAACTGATGAATAGTATTACCTATCTGACCTATATGTGTAGGATTAATCATTACTTTCTCTGTATCTTTGACGTAAGGAACTCCTATAAATGAATGAATGAGCTAAGAGACGAATTTCTCTCTTAAGCATATATTTCATACTTCTATCTCAAGTAAGATAATTCACTACTCAAAACCTTGAAGCTTTATCATACTTACAGACTAACTACTTCGCCAGATTGAAAAAAAAAAGTGCAAGTTTGATTAACTTGAATCATAATACAACACAATTACATAACATATTCAAGCAAAAGCCCCAGAGACTATGGACTGTAAATGACGATTGAAAGATTAATTTCACAGGATAATATTTTTTACTCGAGAAAAAGCATCAATTGTAAATATTTTTTCAATCTAGGAAAAGGTTCTTGTTAACAAACAACAGGCTTGTTGGCCTATTGACATTGAGATATTCAATGGAAATGAAAGACAAACACGCACTGCAGGAAAGAAGTAATAGAAACAGTCCCTTCATTCGCAGCAAAACAACTCATCCAGTCATAATTTCTTCAAGCTTGAATTCCTAATCTCCAACTAGATACTACTAGAGAATCCCAGCACTCCCTGGAGTCATTAGCTCTTCATTAATCTAAGCGATAGACCATATATTTTCCCTCTGTACAAATGTAGAACATTGGTGAATTCATCCCCCGAGAATGGCCCTCTCCATGCATCAAGTTTGCATTTGAGTAGCACAGGTAACTAGGGTCTGTTGAACGTTCTTCTCCATAAGGACTTTTAACAAAGAAAAATAAAAAATAAAAATAATTTCATCCATAAGCTAAAGTTAGCTTACCTTTTAGAGAAAAAGAAGCTTGTCCAAACAGACCCCTAGATATTATAAATTTTGAAGGACCAGAATCATAGGACACTAACATGGGATATCAGGGAGCATTTGTCCCTGTGTCAAAATGTAAGTACTCAATGTTACATTCAACCATTTTCTCCTCCAGTAACCACTAATTCAAGAAAAGACTTCTCAAACCAACAAAGGAAAGTCCCATCCTCTACAGCTTATATGGCACAATCAAAGTGGAACAAGTTATCTGTCATGGTGACTCATCAATACAACACAAACCACACCAACTAATCTACATATTCATATACCATTCAGCTCACAATTTTCCGCTGGAAAATCGAGCTAAGAAGAAGGCCGCAAAATCTTATTCCATAACTAGAAAATCAACCATATGCAGCCAAAACCAAAAACCTAGGTTTGAGCATCCCTTCTAAAGTCCAATCATGCAGAGAAGCAAACAAGAACTAACTTACACAGATCTACATCTACTCGATTTCTAGTAGAGAAGAATCACATAAACCACAAATCCAAGTATACCCGAGTACCAAAATCATTGAATACAAACAATAAGAATTAACAAAAGAACAAAATGAAATACCAAAATTACGACCAACGATGCAATGCCAAGTGGGGCCATGCCTCTTATCGAACTCCTTCTTTACCTGCTCCGCAACATCTTTCTCTACATTGTACTTCTCAAACGCCTGATTAATCCGCAAAAAAAGTCAAGGCTTTGCGACACAACACAGCAAGCACAAACAAACCCAGAAACAGAATCCAAAAGGGTGAACCATGCAACAAAGAAAGAGAAGGAAGTTGTTAAAACTAACGGCGACAGCGATATCAACGGCCTCCTTCTGCATGTCGGGGATCATGTCGGCGCTCTTGATGATGACCTTCTTCGGAGGGACGGCCGGTGCCGGTAACGGTGCCGGTAACGGTGACGGTTTCCGGTCATCGATGTTGGGCCTCACCGTTAGAGGTCCGGCAATGCTCTTTTTGGCTTCTTCACTCATTTTTTTCTAGCTCTTTCTCGGAATGAGCTTTGGTTAGCTTTTAGGGGAAGTGACGGAATCAGGTGGCGTGATTTTTTGAAACCGTATCTGACTTTATATATTTTTAAGCGTAAAAATTAATTTTTAAATTAAAATTTTTAAAAATTAATAACATTATTATTTTTAAATCTATAACAGTACTAAGTTGTTTCATTACCTTATTTATTAAGTAATTATTTTTCAAATATTATTAATAAATAAAGTTATATTTAAGAGACTTAAAGTGGTGACTTTATTGACGTCGCTCTCACATTTTTCATACAAGTTAAAAATGATTTTTGTCTCCATTGTTTTATTATTTTTATTTTACAAAAAATAATATTTAGATTTTAAAATAAAAAATAGGCATTTCTCAAAATCATCTCTAAAACATAAAAAATATGCAACGATCTATAAGACAAATTTTAACACTTTCTCTTCTTAATTTTTCTTTAACAAAATAAGGAAAACTTATATCCCTCTTTTCATTGTTTTGGTGGATATATTTCTTGGAATAAATAAAGTAAAATTGGTTCTTTTGAATTTAAGAATTTTATTTTTCTAAATATAGTAGTGGGGTTTTGATAAATATGTTTCATTTAATTATGAAGAATATCATCAGAATACTTGCACGAAAGAAATTGGTAGACCATTGTGTGTGATAGATTAATGCTTTTAAAATTGGTTTGGTAATTGAAATGGTTAAGATATTGATTCAAAGTTTAATATTTTAATTATGTTTAATAGTTTAATTGATGTATAGCGAATCTTAACAAATTATTTTAATGATAAATATATACAAAATAATTTTTAAATTATATAACATCCTAATTTAATAATATAAAAACTAAAATAAAATATAAATTTATAGGTTATTAAGATTTAAAATATCTGCATATAAATTTAAAGAAAATAACATTTAAATTGGCATTTTAAATATTTGTTAATGAAAATAACTTTATTAATAGAATAGAATAGAGTAGAAAATGACTAATGTTTTAGATTTTTTATTTTCTGAAAGAAAGTTAAAATGTTTATTATTTATTGTTTCTTGAATCGACTTTTTTTATCAAATTGATGAGCTTTTGGATTGTTTTTACAAATTCCACCTGTTTGATACTGATTTTGTGTTTCATCGATTTCTAATACAATTAAAATGGAATGAGAATTGATTCCTGATTGAATCATCGACTTGGCATGTTCAGTAGATTTTGACAACCATGGTGGACAACATAAACTTTGTTCTATGTCTTCTTGGTAATGCATACTATTTATTAAAACTTTTATTAGTTGAAATCAAATAAATATATTAGTAATTGTTTATGTAAGTTATGGGTTTTTTTTTTTCAAATGAGTGTATTATGTAATTATGTAAATTTTTAACTCATGGATTGATTTCTTAACAAAAAAATCATATAATATTTACACACACATATATATATATATAATAAATATTAATTATATCAGTTTAACCTTTAAAAACATGTAATAGTGTGAGTAATTTTATATAAAAAGTGATTTTTGTCCATCCAAATACTTAGTTATTAGAAAGCTAGTTAAGTTTAGTATATGACCTTTAAAATAATGTAAATTTGAATACTATTTTTTAATTTATTTGTTATTTTTTTAGACTGAGAAAGGCAATATGAATGGCTCCATTGAAAAAAAAAAAAGTTGATAAAGTAGCTTCCTCTTCTTAATATTCGCAGAGGATGATGCTATAAGATTTTTTTTTTTAATCTTCAAATTATTATGATACGAAAAAATTAGAGAAATACTAATTTATACAATTTCACTTTATTCTTATAATGTCAAATAGAAAATGTTTGGTACAGTACTTAGTTGGTACGAATAAGAATTCAAAGGCAGAGTATAAAACCATTAATTTTCTCTATGCTTTAAGTTATATTTGTAAGCTATAGTGTTACCGGATAAATTGTTTGAAATTGAATTTTGATATTACACGTTTAGGAGGTAAGTGTTAGTATTTATGTTTTGAAAACCCTTTTAAATTTGAGTTTAAGTATTGGAAAATTAAAAACGTAAATTAAGCAAATTGCACAAGCCATGGTCAATGCCTAATCAGCTTTCATTCAACTCAAGTGTCATAAGCAAATAAAAAAGTATTGAATGTGTTTCATATTTCTTTTCAGAATTATGTTTATTTTTAATTGATTTGTTTATTAGATGTTCAAAATTTGTTCCCATGATCTAGGTACTCTTAGATTCATTTATTATAAAATTATTTTAATAGTTTAGTTTACTTGTTTTATTTGACAATATTTTTTGTGATAGTTGAATATTTCTTGTGATGTTTTCATCAGATTTAACATTTAGAATTACTCACGGTCTTTTAAAACCTTTTTCTTTTTGTGTAGTTTTTGTTACATCTCTTACTTCATTTAACATATTTCTTGATTTGGTACATTTTAGTTTATTTTTAAATTTTTTTAAATTTTGTCATTTTTTATATAAGTAAATTAAATATAAATATTTAATGAGCGATGATGTTTATATTTTTATTATTATTTGTGCTAACAATTTTAATTGTGGTGGTAAGTATTTGTCCTCTTATAAAGATGAGAGGTCGTCGGAAAATGGAAGGGGAAAATGACATATATTCCCATATTTGAAAGGAAAAAAATATCTCAACTCATATTCGAAGTAGAATGCAAAGTTGAATATATAATTTTATTTTGTGATAATTGTTATGAAATTGAAAAAGGTTAAGTTGTGTTTTATAGGTTGTGTTTCAGTTAAGTGGAAGCAAATATAATATTGCAATTGGACGAACATCATTATTTCATACATAGCATGCTTTGAAAGCTAGCATAAGGAAAAAATTATTTCTTTCTGACCATGAAAAGAAAAACAAATAAGAGAAAGATAAAGAATTATTTATTGTGTGAATTCTTTTGTTTTGTTGCTTATATTAAGAAGAAATGATAAAAAAAATCTGGAGTAGAACAAGAGATAAATGAAGAACCAAATATACATAAGAATAAAATTACTACTTAATAGTTATCTTTAAATGTTATTGTTTTTGAAGAAATTTTTATTATTGATTTAGATTTGATTGAATTGGTTGTGAAACTTGTGAATAGTCAATTAATTTTGATGTTAGTTGATGTTTTATATAGGTTGTCAATTGATGTTTTATTCAGGTTGTTATTTGATTTCATTAGATAAGAGACTTCTTTTTATTGGATTCAAATCTCAATAAAGATATATTTCTTTTGTAACTTTATATTACTTTAAAGTTGAGTTATTTTCGAGACTAAAATTTATGTATTTATTTAAGTAATAAATAGTTAATTTTAAGGTTGAATTTTATATAAAAAAATATTACGAGTGTATGAATAAATTATAAAAAAAAATTAAGACTAAAATAATAATTTTATATTTTTTCTTAATCATTGTATTTTTTTTTATTTTTTTTAATTAGAGATTTTTTATCAACCTTATTTTTTATTTGTTAATTATACAACTTATTAGATGAATCTAATTACTACGTCTAAATAATAGTCTTAATCCCTAATATAAATATATAAATTCATTTATGTTGACTTTATTTAATGTCAAACTTAGTTACACATTACTTTGTTTGAAAACTGATCTAAATGTCTAATTTATTATACTTTAATTTCTATACCAAACCAATAACTAGCGTAAATTATTAATTTAAATGGCCTAAAAAGTATGTAAGAGAGTTTGATTGTAACTTGCACTTAGTAAAAATTTGGATGTACTATTCACCAGGAAAATTATTTTTTACAACCAACTTTTTATAAACAACCATTTAATAGCTTTTTATTTTAATAATAAATATTATATTTAAATTAATCAATAAGTAAACGAGTAATGAGACATAAATTTTACTCAAAAATTTAAATAAGTTGTATAATAATTATATATGACTATCAAAGTATTATAACTCTATTCATAATGTCGAGTCACATTGATTAGCTATAGTGAGTGCCCTCGTGTCTTCTTGTAGAAAAGAAAGGTGAAGTAATTGAGAACCACAAACTTTAGTGATATAAATGAGAAAAACAAAACGTGTCTCTATCTTTTTATACAACTTCAAGAGATTTTTTCAAAGCAAACTGATTTAAATTGAGAAAAAAAATGTTATATATGTTAAATAAATTATAATTTGTTAAAAATTGTCTAGGCAATTTTATTTAAACAACAATTCGTTTAAAAAAATGTCTATTTTCTCTACACAATATGTTAAAAAATGAATTATATCACCAAGCTGGTAGCAATTAATTTGCTTAAATTAATTTGCAACTAAAAAATGAATTAACTCACCCCACAAACTTGTGAGTGTTAAATACAACACATTTTTAGATGGGAAAAGAACTGTCTCAATTTGTGGCCCTAACTCCACCAACTATGCCATTTAGGAACAATAATTTTTCTCGTTTCACGTCCACTTTGTACGATATTTTCGTTGTGAAGTTTCAATTATTGTCCTAGACAGTGACACACCACTTTCTCACCCATCTTGTTCCATAAATATGCACAGAAAGAGAATTTGAAACTAACCCTTCTAAAAATAACCTGGTTTATTCTTCTGCAACAAAGTATCATGGAAGACTTGAGTTTCTTTGTTGGAGTCATAGGTAACACACACCAAAGAGACCATTTTATCACATGTTCACTAGTTGGTGTAGCAACCTTGGTTTGTGACCCCAAAAGGGTGTTTCATTCTCATATCAAAATAATGCCTTTTCTTTGTTTGATGCAGGTAACATCATCTCAATTCTCATGTTTCTTTCTCCTGTGTTAGTTCTCTTACACCCTCAAGAATTCACTTTTTATTTACTTTGGTCTTCAAATTATATATATATATATATATATATATATATATATATATATATATATATTTATTTATTTATTTATATATCATATTTATTGCTAAACGATGCAGACCAACGTTTTGGAAGATAATGAAGCACAAATCCACTGAAGATTTCTCAAGCCTTCCATACATTTGCACATTGCTTAACTGTTCCCTATGGACTTACTATGGAATCATAAAGTCTGGAGAGTACCTTGTGGCAACTGTTAATGGTTTTGGCATCTTGGTGGAGACAATCTATATCATTCTCTTTCTCATATATGCAAAAAAAGGGATCAGGGTATGTGTGTGTATTAATTATCATTATATATTTATATAACTATCACTCACTGTGTTTGAATTATATTCAAAGTTCATCAAACCAGAATATAAGCCAGTTTCTTAATAGTTCGTCTCACAAAGTGGTGTTATGAGATGTTGATTTGATTCAATTTCAGGCTAGAACTGCCATTCTGGCTGTGATTTTGGATGTGGTGATCTTTGCAGCAGCAGTAGGTACGACTCTTTTAGCTTTGCAAGGAGATGCTCGTAGTGGTGCTGTTGGTTTTATGGGAGCAGGCTTGAACATTGTTATGTATTCTTCACCTCTTTCTGTCATGGTAAGTTTCCCTATATCTAGTTTTCTATCATAACAAAATCTCTATTTTCTTGAATTCATACACAGTAATTAATATAGTAATTAATATTTGAAGATACAAATTCAATCTTACACGTAAATAATTAATATGTCAGGTATTTAGATATTTAAGTGTGATTCGAAATCTCAAATTAAATAAAAATAAAAAAATTAAACAACATATAAAAAACACATAAATTTAATATCTTAAAATTTTAAATTAAAGATAATATTATTCTCTTATATAATTTAGTTTAGTTTACATTCTTATAAGATCTTTTCAGGTCGGTCTTCCCATATTTAACTAACATATTTAACTAACATAATATTATACTTATAGTTCCTGCAAGCTGCAAAAGAAAAGAGAACAGTGATTAAGTTGCTGCAACGAAAATAGACAATCTAATGTTGCATGTTTGATTCAAGGATTCAATTATTTAAAAATGGATTTTTTTCTTACTGTTTATAGAGAAACCTCCAAAATGTCCTTCTCCATCCATGATACTGTTTCTCTTTGTTTTTATTTATTGCATTTTCTTCTTTATGGTATTGACCTAGTGTCCCAAAGGTAAGAGATTTTTGTGAAGATCATCTCCCACTTGCTCATCAATCATGACATCTGTTCAATTAGATCCAGCACGTGATAAAATAACTAGACCTACAAGTTATAACACTGACAGCTACATCATACCACACTCAATGAAAACAATATAAAAAATAATACAATAAATCTCTCTATTTTTGAAATCATTTGCTACCACTTATTTTCATCCACTCTTCTCTTCTAATTCTCTTTTCACCACACACACCACAAGATTTAGGTTATCATTTTAGAAAAATCTGAAAAAAAAAACAAATAAGAAAAAAAAACTCCATCTTTTTTTTCTACAAGTTGAGATTATTGGGAGCAATAATTTGAAGGAAAAGTAAAAGGGAGTGTATAATTTTTTTTATTTTAAGAAAATTTGAGATTTTTAAAATGGGACATTAATTACTATTATCATTTTATTAAAAAATGATTATTCTTAAAATAACAAGACATTATTTATTTTATACATATTTTAATTATAACTCTCAATGAAAAAAAAAAGAAAAAGTATCCCTCTCTTTTTTTTTTTATCTGGCTCTAATGTGTTCATAATGTTAGGTTGAAAAACCTATTCAATTAGATAAGTTATTAAATGACAAGAGAGTATGTGGTTTAAAAATTTTCCTCTATCTTACACACACTACTTGATGCAAATATGTACTATTTTATGAAAGTTGATGTGAAAAATGACTGATTTTTTTTTTCTTAATACAAGAAGATAATTAAATAAATGTGCTATTAACCTATACTTTGATATTCATTTTACTTTTTTTAAGTTACAACAATTTGAGTTTTCATTCTTTTAACTCTTGTCTTCTTATATATACTCTTTATTTTTCAGAAAACAGTAGTCACAACAAAAAGTGTGGAATATATGCCATTCTTGCTTTCCTTTTTCTTCTTTATAAACGGTGGCGTTTGGTTGCTGTATGCTGTTCTTGTTCGTGATGTTATCCTCGGGGTAAGTTTGCATTCTCATAAATCTAATTCCAAAATAACATTTTCAATATTCCAATCATAAATTATCACATCTCATAAATTTATTAATTTTTATAATGCCTATCTAAAAAATAATATATATTTTCATTTCTAAATATATAATACTACAAGAAATTTTGCATTTAGAAATTGAATTAATAATCTTTAAGTTTAAGGAAATTTAGAGACTAAATTAAATTCTAAATTAAGTGTGTTAGGTATTCAAGTGTGAGTCTAAGTCCTACATTGGATAAGAAATGAGAAAGTTGAACAACATATAAGAAACAAGACCCACAAACCCAACACCTTAAGGTTTTGGGTTAAAAGTGGTATCATTTTCTTATATAGATTTGGCTCGATTCTCATTCTTATTAGAGATCTCCTTGATATTTCTCTCTCGAATTCTCCCACCAGAGTGTAACTAAAATTTTGACAACGGAAAAGCTAATTTAATAACTTATTAAGAAGCATGTTCAATAACAAAATATTATCATTAAACTATTATGAAGTGTACAATAAACTCACCAGATTCAGCAAAATATATGGATGTTATGATACTTAGAGAAAAGAAATTAGAAAACACTATCATAAAGTACTAATCACTACTTTGTTATATGCAAACAAAAGGTGCCAAATGGTACTGGATTTTTGCTGGGGGCAATGCAACTAGGGCTATACGCCATCTACAGAAATGGTGGAAAGCAAAATTCAAAAAACAGATTGGAAGAAGGGATGCAACATGAACCACTAATCTCTCAGCCAAATAATGAGTCACATCAGAGGGAACACAGGGCCACCTAGTTTGCTTCAAGTTTTAAAGCTATGCACACTGTTTCATATTTTCAAATCATGAATAGATAAAATTCAATGTTCAATTGGTTAATTAATTCAAATAGAGAGTGTTTGTGTTTCAAACATGTGAGATAAATGTTATGTTTTTTTAATCTGTCCCAAATAAAGACACTACTGTACATTATATATATATGCCCTTATTGGAGTCTAGAGTAATTTATGAATAAATACTAGATTCTCTTTCTCTTTATCTAACATTAAAATAATAATGATATCCTTATGTTTTTTAACAATTTTTATTCCTTGTATTTGCATTTCTTTATTGGTTTTTCATTTTTTTCAGTTTCTTTAAATGGAAATAAGTGTATTTATTATGATATAATAAAAAATAAATAAATAGTAGTTTAAACATATAAATTAATGGAGTACCTAACATGCCATTTATATGTATTTGTAAATTAAATGCTTTTAATTAAGATTATATTTATAGCTCTAATGGGATAAGATTGACTCTAGTTGATAAAACTGTGAGAAATGGGATAAGATAAGAGTGTGTACGGAATTGAACCACACAATGCCCTTTATTCACTTATCTTTTTCCTAGGTTTAGTTGGTAATACATTAATTCTTTTTCTTCCTTCTTATAGCATGTGAGACAGATATACTTATCAAATGAAAAGAAAAAAAAAATTGGTCTATATCCAAATTAAAATCAGAATCTAAAGAAGTTAAATGATTTTGTTTACAAATTAACTCAGTTTTAATTAACTGAAACCTTTCTGATGATAAACAATATGAAATGGCTAATAAAGTATCACATCTAAACATAACTAAATTTAAAGTAAATCAATTTTAAACAATACAAAAATTAAGCAAACATAATAGACCAATTTGATGACTAAGTTGTTATTGAAAACTTTATAAACAAATAAATAACAGCAATAAAGTCCACGTTAGTTTTCAATTGAGCATAAAGAAAAAAAAAAAAAAAAACTCTTTTTAGTATTTCCTACTTTTATTTGAAATTGGATGATTTTAAACACCCATGTCTAATAAGGAACTACTACTACTCCACCATTTTAAGAGTCATCAAATAAGTTTATTTGTTATATAATTAGTTATATAAATTGTTTTAAATTATGTCATAGTTTTTAACGAAATTTACTATTAAAGAAAATTACGTGACATTATTTTATAAGCATAGATGTTTAAGAATGTTTTTTAAGCAAGTAAAATTGATGAAGACGATGTTTTAAGTAATAAGAGTTATTTGCAAAACTTACAAAAAAAATTAAGATAAATACTCCAGTAACCTTAGCATTTGAGTGACGTATAAGGACACACCAACCACAAATCCAAGTCATAAACATAGTTTATTATTTATAGACTATCATTAAAGGAATATTATATAAAGACAATTTTTTCACATGGTAATATCTTTTATTTAGGTTTGGTAGACGGTCACATCTTTTATTTATGAAAAAAAAAATCACATCACTCTCTTAAAAGTGACATACAGTGTATTATATTTTAAAACTGCTTGTCCTTTCTTTTAATAGTTACCTCATAAAGTCAAGTTATTTACTGAGCTTGTTTATTAGATCTTAGGATTTTTTCATTATATTTGTTATTAAATTTTTTTGTTCTTTTGAAGAATTCCATCTAATTCTACCAAAATTATGATGTTGATCTTTTTTTTATGTAAATTAGAAAGGTTTTTTTTATAATTGTGGTTTATAATGATAATTCTTTTACGTGTTAGATATTTTTTAACTCATACACCTTAGTCTAATTTATTTTTTAAATAATTTTGTCTACGAACTTTATTTGTGTATTTGTTGGGTGTTTAACTAAAGAGACTCTATATTTTATTTAGCATAGTATTTCAAGAAAGATATTGAATAATTGATTTTATTTATATTGGTTTATTGAAATTGATGTGGAACACGTTGATATTAGTCTTAGTTCAAAAAACTTAAGGTTTTTTAAGTGAGCATTTGATGTTATCTACTGACCAACTTAGATAAGATATTAACTATATCAATCTTTTTTATGGGGATGCATTCAAATTTGAACTCTTTGAAACTATTTCTTAAATTTTTCACAATGTGATAATCAAAGTTATTTAACACTCCTCTCTCAAGTAATTCAAAATACTATTATCAATGTTTGTTCTCAACTTTGTTGGATGCTTGAAAATCAAATTTGAAATTTTTTTCTAATAAGACTTCAATTGATCCTTCTATTAAACTAACTCCATTGTCTCTTTTGTTTGATGAACCGTTAATTTTTAAAATGATTATCCATTAATTTGTTAATTATAAGTTATTTGTGAAATATTATGAATAGATGAAACACGGTACACTAACAATAATGGTGTTTTAATTAATCTATATAAAATTTAAGCAACATATAAACCTAAATATTTCATCTAATTAAAGTTGTTATAATGGATTTTTTATTAAAAAATATTTATAGAATTTGTAATATATTTTACAAAAATAATTGAGCAAAAGTGAGCCAATATAGGTGTTATTAATAATATTTTGTAAACATTCATTGAGTACATACCAACTTTTAATATAGTTTAATACTTCTAATATGACATTAACTTTTTAGTAATTTCAATTCAAGGAAAAATGCTAAGACAATAATTAGTATGAAATTAAGACTTGTCATTAGCTAAAAGTTATGCTTTATAAGATTATAATACCATACTTTTTATTTCATCTTCTTTAAAAATCGCCAATAAATATAATTTATATATAAAACTTACAAGTGATTCCGTGTTTTAAAATTTGTTCAAATTAGTTGTGAATCAAATAGAATAATTTTATATACATGCGAAATAAAGAAAATTAAAAAAAATGAATATTGTATATGAATAAAATTAATTAGTATTTAATTGAAAAAAAGAAAAATATTGGATTTGTTGTAAAACCTTTTTGAAAATTTTGTTCAAAAAAATATCTAAAAAGATTGTTCTGAAAATTTTATTTTGAAAATCTTGGAAAACGATTCATATGTTCTTAAAAAGTTTGTTATGTATCTGGGAAGCTTTTCACATTTTTCAAAAAGCCTATACCAGAAAGTTTGTTTTTCAAAACCTATTCCACGATTAAACCTATCTGTGCAGGACTGTGAATGCAGAACATCAGGAAAATAGGACTCATTTGTCCTTCCAAATATCAACAGTTTATGAAAAAATAATGTAATACAAGTTGTTATCTTTTTAAGTGCTAAGTAACACATATTACTGTACACTGTAGCATAATGATACTGAATTTTTATGTGTTGAGGGCAGACTATACACTTGTATGACGATCTTATTGGCTTTTTTCTTTGCTTCAAATGTTCTAGGTGTGTCCGTATCACTCATGCATAGATATCAACCATGTTTACTTATGTTATTTTAGACTTTTCTTTTTCTTTTAAGTTTTAATTATATTTTAAATAAAGAGTCGTCAATTTCAAATAAAGAGTATCAATTTTAAATGAATAGTCTCTGTCTACTATAATATTTGAGTCCATAAGTCTTAAAAGGATGTTGCAAATATTTTGTTGATGGAATTTACTTATTGGGTGTCATCATAAAAAATTCATGGTTGCAAACTGCTTTTTCAAAATTGAAGGTAGACTTGTATTTTTTCATAGATAAATATAGTAAGTATTTTGAAATTGAAGATCTTGTTCTCATTCTTTTGTGTAAATTCAACTTCTCGTTCTGCCTTTTCTTATTCATCTGGCTCCTCGCTGTGAAGTGAGAGAGAACAATTGTTTCAGTTACTTTCTATTGATCTGGTGGAGTTTCTTTCTCAGTTTTGCAGATAATCAAGTTTCATCTTAACCGTTCTTTTAGTTTTTGTAGAAACAAGTTTCATCCTAACCGTTCATTTTATCGAATGTAGCCTCCCATCCAATCCCTTCAAACATGTCGGCCAAGCCTTTAATTGGTCTCAGAACAACTCGACCTCCCATCTAATCCTTTCAAACATGTCAGCCAAGCCTTCAATATGTCTTAGAACGGTTCGACCTCCTATCTAATCCCTTCAAACACGCCGGTCAGGCATTTCATAAGTTCCATCTCAACTTTATCATCCCCATATATCTTCAAACACCTTGGTCAAACCTTCCATAAGTCCAATAACAACTCAGTCATCCCTCACATACCTTCAAACACACCGGTTAAACCTTTAATAAGTATAAGAACAACTCAGTCATCCCTCATCATACCTCCAAATAATTTGCCATACTTTGAAGGCGATGCGTGAGTACAAAAAACACACAAATCTCAAAAAAAAGAAAAAAACATAAAGCAAAAAATACACAAAACAAAAAATATCGAAAATATATTTAATTATTATATCATCATTTAATTCTAATCTATTATATAAAATAACTTATTTAATTTTACAATAGTTATTTAGAATATATATTATATAAAATTGATCAGTTAAAACTGAATAAATAAAATAAAAATAAAAATAATAACAAATACTATACATTAATTTTAAAATAATAATAAATAGTATTCATTAATGAAAAATAATTAAATTTATATACGTAATAATAATTATTGGATAAATTATGTTTTAAAAATTGAAATTTATTAAAATATAATACAAAACAACATAAGAAAAGTTCAATAATATATTTATTAATATATGAAGACTAACGTTTTCAAAGGTCATTGTCCGCCCATAACCTTTAAGGATAGTTGGAACTAATAATCCAGACTTCAATTTTGTAAAAAACGAATAATAGTTGCGTGTCAATTGTCGTGTCCAGTTTTTCAATTTTTGTAAAATTCAATAATAAGTACGTATGTTCAATTGTGGTGTCTAGTTTTCCTACACAAGTTTCCACTAGTTAAAAGAATAAACAAAATGAATGTAAATATTTATTTTATCATTATTTTTAAATTATATCTCAACAAATTCATAATGCAATAAATAATGTAATTAATGAGGTAATACAAGTAGATGATGCATGGTTTTAATAAGGTGTATATATTTTAAAATAGTTAATAAAGAAATTTAACAAAAATGTTAAGAGTATAAAGTTAAAAAATAAAAAGTTAATATATTAAAAGAATTTACTTAAATTAATATTTTAACAGTGTTAACAATTAAAAAAAATCAGTTTACCAAATATTATTAAAAAAGTCTAATAAAAAGAAGTGATATAATAATAATTGTTGCAAGAGTGCGATTGTTTGAAATGAAACATAAATGTAACGAATTATAAGGAAAGGTATATAATAATAAATTTATTTAAAAAATCATATTAATTTAAGTTATATATTTTTCTTTTATATTGAACGTAAATTTTTATTTTGAATAAGAATATCTTATCTTTATTTTACATTTGCTGCTTAATTCTATAAACTAAAAATAGTATTTGTTTTAGTATTTTATATTTTTTAGAATACAATTTTAAAAAGTATTCAAAACATGTTTTAAAATATATTTGGTTATTTTTTCACATTTTCTCAGCAGAAAATTCACAAAAAATATATATACCTGCCATTTAGTTACCATCTAGTTACGGACCATCTAGTTATAGGGTTTGTGATTATCCCATCACCTAACCTTTCACTCCACCCCCCTTTTACCCATGTCCTCCGATTCCAATGAACAACAACGACTCCAGAAAGCGCACGGCGGCGCCACCGCAACATCCGCCGGAAAAGAAAGCCTTAATGACCCAGAAAGAGAAGTTAATGGACGAAGACGTGTTCATCGACCAAACCCTCGCCGCTCGTCTATCCAAGTGGACGCGTCCTCCTCTCTCCGCCGATTACGTCGCACATTCTCGTAGCGTCGGTGAGTATTTTCAGTTAATTGTTTTTCGCTTGTTATTCGGTGTTAGGGTTTTGTTTCCCCCTATCATTAGTGGATTTTGATTGATTTGTTCTGAGTTTCTGTTTTTGCCTTTTAGTTTTTCAGCAGCTGGAGATTGATTATGTGATCGAGGAGAGTCACAGGGAGTTGCTGCCGAACTTGTCTGAATCTGCTGCCGTTATCAGAATCTTTGGAGTCACGAAGGAAGGTCTGTCGTCTTTCTGCTATCTTCATGCTACAAAATTTGGTTTCTTAGACAATTGGAGACAAACATTGCTGATTTGTTTGTTTATAGTATCGTGGGAGTTTGTAGGGAATAAAGAAAACCTGAATGACCCTAGATTTAGAAATACGAATCTATTATATGAATTTGTTAATTTTGAGCAATATATGCATAGATGGCTAACTACACAATTTGATTTTGGTTCCATAGCGGAAAACTGAAACACACTATAATATTAGTGGGAAACCAGACTTATTTGGATTTGTTAGGTGTTTTGGTTGTCAAATTAAGATTTATCAACCTAGTGCACAAATAGTTTGTTTGATTCGAGCATACTCATCAGGTACCTTTCACAAACAATGAATTTTTTGTGCCTTGAAATAATCTGTTTTGAGATAACTAGTAAAATGTTTGTTTGAAAAAGTTGTAGTAAAAAATAAAAATGGTATATGACCTATCATTGTACTTATGATTATGGATCTCAAGTAAACCGTGCAGCACCTTGTAGGAATTATATAATTAACTTATATTTTCTTTGTTTTGTTTGTCAGGAGACAGTGTTTGCTGCAATGTTCATGGGTTTGAACCATATTTCTACATCTGTTGCCCTCCTGGAATGGGTCCCGATGATATCTCTCATTTTCAGCAAACACTCGAGGTATCTGGTTTAGTACCTGAAAATACTTTTTTTTTTTTTTTTCTGGATTTTAATGTAAAAGTGAATAGGATTCATTTATTTAACTTGCAAACTGCTTTAGTTAATTGCTTTTGTCATGCTTCAGGGAAGGATGAGAGAAGAAGACAATAGAAAAAGTAATGTAAGAAAATTCATTCGCCGCATTGAAATGGTGCAGAGGAAAAGTATTATGTATTATCAGCAATCTGATTCGCAGTCCTTTCTAAAAATTGTAGTTGCACTCCCAAAACTGGTTGCCAACTGCCGTGGTAATCTTATATAGTTTCAATCGATATTCTATTTTGTGATATATCAATCATCTTATCCTAAGTCAGATGTCCAGAATTACTTTTATGTTAAAGCTGCATTCTTGAGTTTTATTGGCTGGATTCTTAGTTTGTCGTGTATGGCCGTATCACACACTTTGGGCTAAGTGTTAAATATTAGGTTCATGCATATTACACTAGTATGTCTGCATTTTTTTGACAGTTGTCTATGTCGAATTTGCTTCACTTATGAATCAGTGTTTCTCACCAATATTTCAAAACTTGTCAGATATTCTTGATAGGGGTATTCAGCTTGATGGTCTGGGAATGAAGAGCTTCTTGACTTATGAAAGCAATGTACTTTTTGCCCTACGGTTCATGATTGATTGCAACATAGTAGGTGGAAATTGGATTGAAATCCCAGCGGGAAAATATAAGAAGATAGCGAAAAGCTTGTCTTATTGCCAGTTGGAGTTTGATTGCCTGTATCCTCTTCCACGTGTTAATATCTGTGTTAAAGGGTTATGGAATATCAAAATCCTTAAATTTTTCTGTTCTCCCCTTAACAATATTATAGGTATTCTGATTTGATTAGTCATGCTCCAGAAGGGGAATATTCAAAGATGGCTCCATTTCGCATATTGAGTTTTGACATTGAGTGTGCTGGTCGTAAAGGGCATTTTCCCGAGCCTAGCCATGATCCTGTTATCCAGGTCCCTTTGCCTTCTCTTTTCACACACGCAACTTAGTGCACTGTGTTATTATTTTTTATCTGAAAATTCAAAGTCTCATTTCTCTCATATTGCTAATTTGGTTACTTTACAAGGAGAAGACCAGCCACTTATTCGTAATGTGATGACCTTTAAATCATGCTCTCCTATTGTCGGTGTCGATGTGATGTCATTTGATACAGAAAGAGAAGTCCTACTAGCTTGGAGGGTAATTTCATTGTGTTTATCCATGTTTATACTTATGAAACATAAGAATTTCTGCAAACCCCACCAATTTTGTTCACTAGTCTCCTCTTGGGATATGCTAATTAAATAATTGACATCTTGCATGTTTTGTTTTATAGGATGATGTTTTTTGTAGTTCTTACAACTTCATCAATGGTGAATGCCATTAAATATCCTTTGTTTCTTAAACTTGTATATCAATAAGTCAATTTGATATTATGTAACTGTTGAATGAATTATAATCTTATCTCTATTACACCCTTATATTTTGATGGAGGTGTTCTTCTTGCAGGATTTCATTCGGGAAGTGGACCCTGATATTATTATTGGATATAACATCTGCAAATTTGACCTGCCATATCTTATTGAGGTGCTGACTTGACTTTTAAACAGAACAATTTTAGAGTTGATAACTGGAAGGTTGTGTTATTTAAAACAAAGGTTGTGTGCATGTTGGTGTGCTTATTGTTTCAATTTAATTTGTTATTGCCTTGTTTTTTCAGAGAGCTAAAAACCTGAATATAGCAGAATTTCCAATTTTTGGTCGTATTAGAAACAGTAAAGTTCGGGTAAATGATAGAACTTTCACGTCAAGGTAAAGAGATATAGTCTTCTCTCTTGTACATGTTTCCTCTCATTATCTTATAATAGTCGTATTCTGGTGGGTTGTAGGTTTTGTTAGTTTCATGAACTTTAATGGATATAGAAACTTGATTTCTATAGCAAATCCTGCATTTTACATTCTTAACATTTTCAATGAGTTTTGGAATTAGTTTCTTTTTCTTTTAATCTGCCTTATTGATACTGGTTTTGTAGGCAGTACGGGACCAGGGAAACTAAAGAAGTTACAGTAGAAGGGAGAGTTCCGTTTGACTTATTCCAGGTTATGTCAATATTGTTTTGCTTTAATTGGCTTGTGATGGATACTGAGTTTATTGCTTAACAGGTTTATTTCTTATGTTTTCATTTGAAGGTTATGCAAAGAGACTACAAATTAAGTTCTTATTCACTAAATTCGGTCTCAGCACACTTTCTTTCTGAGCAGGTGAAGTCATTCTTTTGATATCATTTCAACAATTATTTCCCCAGTTATTGTGTATTGGCACAACGGTAAGGCTATTGCATTCGGACTTGGAGATGATAAGTTCAAATCTGGAATGCCTCTCTTCTTAGGGTATAAGATTGAGTACATCTACCCTCCTTCGTCCCATTAGGTGGTAGCCTTGTTCGCTGGGTTACCCTCTTATTCCTTTATTTTTCTGGGTCACCCTCTTATTCCTTTATTTTTCTGTTTCAAATACATCTTGGAAGTGAGAGTTGTTAATGGGATTTGGATCATGGTTGGAAAGTACAATTAACACATCTTTATATTAATATATAAATATGATACCTGTCTATTGATAACACTAGATGTAGTTGCTGATTTACATGCACAAACTCATGATCAAGGTTATCGAACTAGCGAGTTGACTCGTAAACTCGTCCAAGTTTATGTTTCTACCACCCCTGACCGAGTTGACTCGCGAGTAAACTCGTTTTTTGAATAAACTCGGTGGACTTGGAAACAAACTCGGTCGCTCAAACTTGCAAGTCTAGCACCGAGTCAGCGAGGGAACCCAAAACCACCCAAAACTTAGGTTTTCACCCCTGTTTAAAAGACCCTCACAGTCGTCTTGCATCACCGCCATTGTCTGTTGATCACGTTGGCTTCTGTCACGCTGCCGTCGTTTTTTGTCTCGTCGCATGTTCGTCTTCTGTTTGCCCCATCGTTTGTCGATTGCATCACACAGCCTCACCGTCGTGCACCTCGCCGTTTGCGCACCTCGCCGTCACGCTCGTTGCCGCATCTTACCGTCGCTCTCACGACTCCCTCTTTACGTCGCGCTTGCTGCTACCCCTCGTCGTTGCATTATGTGGCTACGGGCTCTGATTTGCTCGCCTGGGTTATTTCATTTTAATGAAAGTTTACTATGTTTTTTAATTTTAAGAGTGGCTTGTTGGAATAAAATGAGAATTGAGAGTCTAATAATTGTATTTTTCTGCATCAGTCCTCTAGGATTTTAGGATGTAGGGTGTTCTTTACATTTTCTTGGTAGAAATATCACCATATTATCTTCACTTTCACCTAGAAGTAAAAATACTACATGGAACTAGACTATTATATTGTTCATAACATTTGTGTTTTATTGTTATTTAGTTATTATTTTATTATTGGTATATTATTTAAATTTATTCATTTTAATATTACATAATTATTATTATGTATATATATTTTTTAAAATTTTTTAATGAAGTAGACTGTTACGAGTTGGGTTTACGAGTCGAGTTTATCGACCTCTCACGAGTCTAAGTAGACTCTCGAGTCTGATAACCTTGCTCATGATTTGACATGAGCATTGGTCTTTTCAATTGGATTGCAATGGAGTTGTAATTTTACATATATGCATTTCAGTTGGTCCATTTATTTGGTGTTTGTATGTTTGCATGTGTGTATGTGTTTTTTTTTTTTTTTTTTTTTTTGCATTTATTGGCTTAGTGATTGCTTATTCATATAGTGCAGAAAGAGGATGTCCATCATTCTATCATATCTGATCTTCAGAATGGAACCGCAGAAACTAGGAGGCGCCTTGCTGTGTATTGTTTGAAGGTTTGTTTTGTGGTTCTTTTCTCCTAGGATGCTTTATTGCCACCTTTTATTTAAATGATTATTGTCTAGTTTTTCTTTTGTTTCCTACCTAGTTCTCACTGTCCTGTAAGGTAATTACTTTGTAACTCAGTTGATGATGAAATTGTGATTGTGCAACAGTTTTGGTTTGCATTGTTTGTTAGTTTTATGGAACACTTCTGTTTGGGAAAGATTTACCATGTTATTTGGTGGCCTTGGCTTCTGTTGGGAAGTTTGGGAAGTTGTATAGAAGGCTCTGTTTGATTTATCCTTTTGATGTGTAGCAAATATTACCACTTAATTTTATTGGGCAAGTTATCACTTAGGTTGGCTGTAACTAATTCTAACCAACTGATGACAGATGTTATTTATCTGGCATATTACAAGGACAGTAACATACTCAGTAAAGTTTCAATAATTTTTTATCCTATTATACTTAATAATTTAGCTTTAAAAGGTTTTGTTGTTTGTGATTTTTTTTTGTTGGTGAATTGTTTGTGGGTTTTTAACCTATTAAAGGGTTGTGTATCTGATATGGTGAATCCATTATGGGTATTTTACATGTGAGAGAAATTGACCGTTCAATCTGCTATGCAGGATGCATATCTTAATCAGCGGCTTTTGGATAAATTGATGTTAATTTACAACTATGTGGAGATGGCTCGAGTAACAGGTGTTCCAATTTCTTTTCTACTTTCCAGAGGCCAAAGCATTAAGGTAAGCATCAAAGTTTTTTTTTTTTAATTAACAATGCTGGGAATAACTTAAAATGATTGAATGTATCAATAATTCCTTGTTTTTTCTTCTTTTCCAGGTACTTTCTCAACTTCTTAGGAAGGCAAGACAGAAGAATCTGGTCATTCCTAATGTCAAACAGGTTGGGTCTGAACAGGGAACATTTGAAGGTGCCACTGTAAGTTCATTAATTTCTTTTTCATATTCATTATTTTAACGGTTAATGGGCGTTTATTCACAGATTCTTTCCACTTTCAGTGCATATACAATAATGTCTGCGTGTATGCTTCTAATATGAAATGAAATACATTTTCCATTCATACAACTATTCGATGCCTTGTATTTTCTGAGTATTTTATATATATATTTTGTCACTACAAATTAGATTTTATACTGAATTGGGTCACGAATGAATTGGAAATTCAAAATCTCATAGCATCGTTGACTCTTACAGCGAGACTGCACTGCAATAAAGTTGTCAGATTTGAGTCTATGGTAACTCATTAAGGTTCTACAAACTTAAGACTTTGCCTAAACTAGTGTTAAAACTACCTAATCATATATACAAACAAAATATGTTGCCCTAAAATCAAAACCACGAAACACAAAATAGACAAATTGCTGGAATACAATTATCCAAGTGGATCAAATGAACAAGGACTTCACAGATATTTACATGCACTGTACTGAGCGTACCAGAGTTAAACAGAGTATCTTTGACCTTTTGATTGAGTTGCCGGTTTATGAACTATGTTTGGTATAATTTTCTCCTCTATATTCATGAAACAATCACCTTTGTCCATGTACATCTTTTTTTGTTAGATAGAAATGTGGATATTGTATTTTTACTTTACAACTGCAACAAAGAAAGACAATTATGCTATATAGCATTGCCTTTTTGGTTTAGGGCTAGTAGGTAAGAAAATAACTTTATCCTAATAATGACAGATATGCAGTGAGATTTTATTCGGTTTTAGTTTTTTGATTGAAAACTGTTTGAACCATGAGAAAGGTCTCCTAGGGTATTGTAAGGTACTCCAAGTGCTCCCACTCCAGTTAAGATGACATTAATAGACACAACAGCAGAATATAGAAGAAACAGATGAATGAAATCAAAAGAAACGAGCAACGGGACTACAGAAGAAGGATATATCAGTATGGTAACCCTTAAAATCTGCAAGAGTGTAAATTCTGTGTATGGAATTTTGAACAGATAAGGAAAATACAACAGTAAAAGGATATTTGGCATTCGAGAGGCAAATACTCTCCTCCAGTTTCCCAATTCACTCTTTTCTTGCCCCTCTTCATACTGACTTAGACAATGAATTTCACCCACCAATAATTGCAATAAAAATCTCTGGAACATTTATCTTTATATGTAGGGACTTATCTGATGTTTTATGTTCTAAAATAGAGATTGAGGTTTAATGAATTTTGATCATCATAACTAGAGTATATTTTTAGTAATATTTGAATTTTCCCCTAAGATTCTGCAGTTTTGGGAATGTATATGAACCTTCTAGTATCTAAAATTTATTTATCAAAATTTTACAATCATTTATTATATTTTATTTTTAAAATATAAAAGGACAGGTTCATTCAAAATTTTTTATATTTTTTATTTAAATTGTTTCAATATTTGTGCTTATTAAAAACAATATAACCCATTAAAACACAATAAACTAAATTAATGGGTTGAAAAACAGTTAGAATTAATGAGAGTTCTTGCAAATGGCGAGAGTTTAAAAATTGCTGTAAATAACGAGTTTAAGTAATCAATCATAAAAGGATAAATTACAAATAACACATTTAGTAAGAATTAAAAATGTCAAAAATATTAATTATAACCTAAGTTAAATAATGTAACAATATAATCCACTCTTATAATATATAACAATTTACGTATTATATGCTATTTATAAACAATTATAATAGTTAAAATATGAATTGCATCTCAACGCTATTTACACTATAAATTAATATTAAATACTTGACGAAATTTTATCTATCCATAAAGTGTTAGACGGATTTAATCCGTCATTAATTAACGATAAATTTATTAATAAATTTAATCTGTCGAATAAATATAAATTTTATTAAAATAATTTTTATTAAAAAAATAACTAAATAATCTTTACAATAAATGTTAGACATTGATAAAAGCTTTGCAATCATAATATGGTTAAGTAAAATACATGATTTATCTTAATTTGTAAGATAATAAAAAACATGAGAAAGAACATTAAATTATCCGGTGAGATGAACCGGAATAGCAGGTGGATTTGTTCTGAAAGGAGTCGGAATGAGAAGAGAAAACAAATGAAAGGTTGAATAGAAAGAAGGAAAATTTAGGTAGCCTTTCAATCAAGTGTGTTCTAGATTTGAGATGGCAACATCTGAATCAGAAAAAGCAAAGCCAAAATCACCCAAAATTTTCCAACTTTTGTTTGGTTAGATGAAGAAATGGCCCCATCACATTTTCACCTGGCTAATTAAACACACCTCTCACATCAACAGCAACAGACAAATAACACTCTACCCCCCTTTCATTAATTCTGTCACAAAATCTTACATCTTTTTAATTTAATGTTTTCAACATTCATGTAAAAAGATATGGATTTTTATCCAATGCAATGTTTTCAATAAGTGCTTTCTAATAATAATATATGGTAACATATTTAAAATCAGTTTTAAAATTATAATTTGAATGTAAGTCTAACCTAAATTTAATAGTTTTGTAATGTAAAAATTATTTTAATATACATATATATATATATATATATATATATCACATATGATTTATATACATGTTCAAAATCACATGTTTTAGATGTTAAATGATGAAGTGTTTATGTGTGTATTTTTCAAGGTAGGATCTATTAAAAGTTTAATTTTCGCTCAATTATGAATCATTAAAATTAAAATACATTCAATTCAGACAAATTTTAATTAGTTAAAATTGAATTGTAATATGTTTGAACCAATTACAATGATGTAAGTAATGATTGAATGTTTAAAAATAAAAAACAACCAATTTAATCTAAATAAAATTTATTTAATTGTGATTGAAATGGTTTGACAATTAAAATAAGAATTTAAAAATAAATATAACAAATCAATTTGTAAAATTCAAGTTAAATTAATGAAAGAAGTACGCACTTTTTGAAGGCTACTTAGAGAAATCTTTTCAAATATTTATTTCGATTCATAAATTATATTATATGAGAAATGAGAGGATACATGTTTAAATAAATTAAAATAAAATTTATGTATTGAATTCCTTGATGTATATATCTTCTCGAACAAGAGTATTGCATGATATATAAAGAATTTAGGGATTGTTTGGCCGATATACTTATATTTTCATACAAAATTTTTATTTTTTTTAAGATTATCCTTGTAAACTAACAAACATCTTAAAATTCTATTTGAAAAAAAAAATATACTTTTTATAAATTTCTTAGTCAATGTTTTTCTATATTCCTGATCTTATCTTTTGATCTCTTCTTCTTGATTTTTTTCTCAACAATACTTACTCCATCTTATTATAATATAATTTGTTTTTAATCTATGATCTTATTATTTTGATAATGAAGAAAAGAAAAAATTTATTCAAATCAAAATTAATTATCATACATTATGGTTAACCTATTATTTGTCATCTTAAAAAAAAAACAGTTATCACATAAAAAATATAATTTTAAAACACATATATAACCTTATAAGTAAAAATAATAAAATATTATTTTTCATTTATCTCATTTTTTTTATAGAGGTGGTTACACTATGAAAAAAATGTAGAGTTCACATCTATCAACTTCAAATAGATGTTGTATCGGGAAGAAAAAAAAAAAAGAAAAGATATGGTGCATTGATTGGTGGGGGTGTTGTTTATCTTCATCCCATTACCATTTCTCGTTCCCCTTCATTTAATTTAATAATGCAAACTTTGTTTCTGCCATGGCCATATCACTTTATTGCATGAAAGTCATCACCACATTTCACTCTACTCTCATGATCATGAGTTATGACCATCTTCTTCCATTTGTCTTTTGCTTTTGGATCTACTTTGCCAAATTAATCTCCACCAACAATTCAAACTTTCTTAATCTTGAACAATCACTTATTCATATATATATATATATATATATATATATATATTTTCATATATATATATATATATTTTGATTGGAAATTTTATATTGATTAGAGAAAAAGTTTTTCAATAATTTATAATTGAGTGTAAATTTATTTTATAAATTGATTTTGTAGAATTGAGTTAAAGTCTATCCTAGTAAGATTGGTATTAGGACTATATCTTATGAGATTATTATCAGACGATCTATATATATATATATATAATCTTATGTAGGAATTAGACTTTAGAGTTTCTCCACATGAAAGAAATATGTTAATCTTAAATCAACTAAAAAAAGTCTTTAATTAAATACAAACCTTACTTTATAAATAAGTCAATTTTATAAATATGTCAATTTTATAAAATTAAACTAAGCTTAAAATTCACTTATATATATATATATATATATATATATATATATATATATATATATATATATAAATAGATAACTTTGCTTCATATCTCATCAAACAATACTCTAATTAATTATAAGAACTTTAAAAATGAATTATGAAGTTAAATGAAAATTTTAAGAAAATGTCGGTTTTAGTATTTCAAATATTTGCATCTCTATTTCCCATCATTTACAATTTCTAAATAAACTATTAAAATATATTGGCAATGAATTGCTCAATTTTTTAAATTTTAATAATGTATTTTTAATTAAAAATTATTTTTATATTATTTACTAGTATTTTTAATAAAATTGTTTTGTTTTATATTCTTTTTAATAAAATGATTAATTACACAAACAGTTACGATCAAATGATTTTCTCGAAAGAAATTTTCCAAACGAAAAGGATTAAAATTTAAAGTAATAGTATTTTGGAATAAATTAAAATATTCAAAAAGCTTATAAAATGAATCAGAAAAAATATTATTGCAAAATAGGAGGAAATTGTTATGTACTAATAAGATAAAATCATTTTAAATTATCATTCAATTAAAAATTACGAAGTATGATAAATGTGTTGATTTCTTCCCAATAAGTAATAAAAAAGTCAAACAACGACAACATAAAAAGTTATATATACTAATGAACTATACTACGTCATTCTACATAATACCCCGTATTAATTATCTTAATATTTATAAGAAATAAACTACCAAATGAGACGAAATAATATAAATTTTTTATCAGTTATATCTGTAAGTCTTGATTCATCCATTGTTGTGTACGTATGTCAAATTATATATAACAGTTTATTTGTTCAGTCTAAATTTACAATATAAAAAATTAGCAATACTAAATCAACAAGTTTGATAATTTTTAAATCACCGTTATAGGCCAAATCGATCCAATTATTAGCGGATATATACCTATACTTTTTCTACCATGATTCTTCATAATACTATTCTCCCTCTCTCTCAATTTCTTTGATATTTTTGACACACATTAGGTTGTCTTTGTTTTAGAAGTAGTTAACATGAGTGATTGCTTGTGGTGGGGTCTGGCATAGGTTGTCTCATATGCACTTTGAAGTCAGTCTTCCACGTGCTTCTGGGGACTCTCCCCATCTTCATTACATATCTCTCTTCTCTCTTCTTCCATTTTTCACTGCCATTTTCTTCTCACCACAACCACCATTGGACATGGAAGAAGGACCAAGCCACAACAACAACAATGAAGTTGCTGATGGAATGCAATGCATTCACCACCCTCACCGCACTAACAACAACAACAACACTGCTGCCATCTGTGCTTTCTGTCTCCAAGAAAAACTCGGCAAGCTTCTCTCTTCTTCTTTCCCTTCTCCTCCCTCTGTCAAAACCAAGAACAACAAACCCCCCACCACCTCCTCCAACTCTTCCTCTTCAGGTAGCATCATTTTCAAGCGGAGCAAGTCCACCAGGACCCACGCTTTCATCCACCACGACCACGACTTCAGTCCCAGGAAAAAGAACGGTTTTTGGTCTTTTCTGTATCCTTCATCGAAGAGCCCAAATGGTGGGAAGCAGAGGCAGAAGTGCTTGGGAGTACACACCCAGAGAAAGAGTGATCACGTGATTATGGAAGAGGACAAGTGTTTGAGCTCTTCCTCTTCCAAGGTTTCGAGATCCAGATCTGTTGGGTGTGGTAGCAGGAGCTTCTCTGCTGATTTCTTCGAGAGGATCTCTTCTGGCCTCGGCGACTGCACTCTCAGGAGAGTCGAGTCTCGACGCGAAGGAAAACCTGCTGGTGTTGTGAACCATTGCATGAAGGAAAGAGTAAGGTGCGGTGGAATCTTCGGTGGCTTCGCTGTGACTTCGTCGTCGTCTTCTGCATCTTCTTCTTCTTGGGTTTCTTCCACTGTGGATGATGGCAGAGGAAGGAGTTGGGGGTGGGCGTTGGCTAGTCCCATTAGAGCTTTCACCACCAAAGCGTCTTCTTCTTCTTCTTCTTCTAAGAGAGACGCTTCTGATAACATTCCTTCTTTGCTCACTGTTAGAGGCTGAACTCAAACTATGAACAAAAAGAGAAAGAGAGAGTGTTTTGGAGGCTTTATTTTTGTTTATGCACATTATCACGCTTGTTCATCTTCGTTAATATATATTGTAATACTTTCAAGTTCTAATTTTTTCTCACATTATTCTTTCTTTTCTTTGTTTATTGTATTAGTTGAGTGATTTTTTTTGTTATGATCATTGGCTATAGACTATGAAATACTCTTTCTATATTATGCCACCATATTTAGTGCAACATATGTACCGGATGAACTGGGAAATTAATTGGAAAAAAGAAAGTTAATACTATTTTTTTGTGTCAATATTTGTTGCATTTAATTAATGTTGTCTTTCAATTTTTTTATTCTCAATATTGTACTTTGTTAAAAGTATTAATTCAATTTGATCTCTCGTTAAATTGAATGCACATACATAGATGATGATTTACAATACTTGTACACCACTAGATGAGGTTGTCTCATATTTTCCTCTTTATCTATTTAGGTCATCTTTGTGTTTTTCTTTTTTTTTCTCTTCTTTCGGGTTTAACTATGTGGTTGATTCTCCATCAACGTCTCACTATCATTTCTCATCATCTTATAGTTGTAATGTTCGGGTGTTACAAAATCTACATAATTCCTCTCATACCCATTTTTCATTGTGAAAATTTTTCAGAATAGTTATAACTGTTAAGAATGTTTAGAAACAATTTTGAGGTTTTCCTAATTACAAGGTTGGAGTTTAGAAACAATTTTGAGGTTTTCCTAATTACAAGTTGGAGTTATGGAATTTTGTTTTGCTAAATTCAGAATTTTTTATGTGTTTCATGTTTTATTTTTGGTTTTGTGAAGATTAGTTGGATGTATATATTTGATTCATTTGTGTTATTGTTATATTAAAAAACAAAGTGATATTGAAGAGTAGTGGGGTGCAAATTTTTCAAATGAAGCATTGATGAGGTTAGTGATTAGAAAATGTAATCATGGTATAATAAAGAAAGAAGATATATAATCTAGAGAATATAAAATAAGTGTAGTTGTTGTTAGTCACCATATATTTTTCTTATTATGATTAACATAATTATGGTATTAATGTTGTTCAAATTAGTATGATATATTTTTTAAAACTTAGATCTATTTATAGTTACATTATCTTTGTATCAAGTGTAATAAATTATGTATTATTTTGTATTGTAATGTTTAATGAGTATATGTAATTTTGATTAGTGCAAGGAGTATAAAGTTATTGTTATATTTATATTTATTATTTTACGAAAGAAAGAACATAGACTTATTATATAAAAAAGAGCTATAATAAAAGACAACATACTTAGGTGTGATTTAACTTCATCATTTAGTAATAATTGTATTTGTCTAAATTATTCTAAAAATACATCAGAAATAACAAATACATCTCAATAACAAAATTGTACTTTAAAATACATTTAGATAATAAATATATTTGAATATAATTGTACTTCAAACATGTAAAAAAATACAATAAAACTAAACACAATCGTTGAAGGAAGTCTCTATGTTTTGGTGGGATTCTTGTTAACACTGATGTGTGATGGTATGGCAAAGACATGCAATTTGTGATAGTTTCTGTGGAATCACTATTCACATGCATTCACATGTTGGAGTGATATATGCACAAGGGAGACGATATATAGAACTACTCATGGCCATGTTATGGGTGTTTTGTGTTATCTTAATTATAAGCAGTGTCAAAAGCAAGTTGATTTTCCCTTTGGATGCTACTTGTGATTGTTATCCTCTTCATATTTTAGTTCATAATCAAATTTTCTTCATGTATTTTACCAAAGTTTTCCTCAATAGTCAAATGCATGAACATGGTTGCAGATGAAGTTTTAGTGGTCCCAAGATTGCATTCACAAACAAGATCATGCATTCACTGTTTGTAACATTTATTATATAGGCTTTTGTGGCCGACTAGTGGCAGTTCTTGAGTTTTTTTTTTAACATTTTCTCTCCAGTTATCCATCTACACAGCTGTATACAAATGCTAATACTTTATTGTGATCTGAATCAAAAGAACTTAAGGAGTTTCAGAACTTTGTTAAAGGAATCTGAGTGTGAACAATCTGATGTAAAACTAGATTGTTAAGTCAGAATTTTTAATAATTATTATTAATCCAAGAAAAAAATTTAAGATTTTTCAATTTTATTTCTTTTTTATGTTTATTAAATTTCAATATTTCAAAGAAGTTTTATTTCTTTAATATATTATATTTCAATGTAAATTGTTTATCATAAATATAAATGTGATTTTAAAATATTTATTAGGAAATTCTGTTTGTAGTATAATTTATATATTCAAAATAATTTATCTCTTAAAAATTAGATTTTGTCTTATACATTAGATAAATTAAAAAAGACTGGTTATTAACATATTTTAAGAAAAGTAAATATTTGGAAGAAGAAAAAGGTGAAAATATTGATTTTATTTATTATTATAATTCAGTTAAATTGATGTTGATTGATATTAATATATAATGAATATCTGGGAAGATAAGATAAAATATGATGGAGACAATTGCCTCCATGAAAAGTACATAAATGGAAGAAGACACAGAAAAAGCTGCTTCAAAGACACATATTTTTGGTCCACCTATTTTATTTATAATATAGGAGAAAATGGTGATTTATTTGATACATCTTTGATGTCTTTACTTTTTCTTATCACATTATGTATTATATTTTCTGACTCGATGTATTAAATAAATATAAATAATTAGTGTCCAAATGAATTGAGTCACCGGGTTCAACTACATTCGATGGAAATAAGTTGAATTTAAGGTTTGATACGAATTTAATATAAGTTCTTTATTTTGATTTAATCTTTACACAATTCAAATTTGTTAATAACTTTATTCAACTAGTTAAACTTCACTTAACTTAAAAAAGAATATTTTTATTTATCTACTTCATACATGTTATAGAGAGAGAGCTGTTTCATAAAACAGTCGAGTTAAAGTACGCATAATTTAAATTTAACTTATTTAACTATTTTATTTTTTAAGTAAAATTTAACTCTGAGCTAGATTTGGTAAGTTAATTGTGGAATGCAGTTTTACACTATATTTGAGTTGATTGAGTTATCAACACTACCTATTAATAGAGCCGAGTTTGATTGAATATGTCAATTCGTAAACGAAATATGTTATATAAAAGAAATTATTTAATAAATTAAATTATATTTTCTTTTATTCACCTATTTTATAAAAATATTATTATCTTTAAAAAATATTTTAGTAAAACTTACATACGTATTATAATTCAGATTAAATCATTACGCTTAATATTATAATTAATTTCATTAATATAATGTAATTTTTAATAGTATAGTTTTTTTAAAGCGATTTAAAATGGTTCATTAATTTGTTCGTATGCATAAGATTCTGTAGACCAAAATTTATAACCTTATTTAAATTAGAGACGAGGTGAAATCTAACCATTTAACATCTCTACCTAACATCTTCATTACATGAGTCATTATGTAGCATCTTAATTTAATTTTTATGGGTTCTTTCATATCGCATTTTTGTAATTTTTACTCTAATGCAAAAGTTGTATAGATCCACTCTTATCAATATTTAATTTAATTGTTAATAGAAATATATATTTTCAAAACAGAAAAACAATTTTTTATTCTTATAACCATTATTTTATTTAAGATTTGAGTTTTATTTTTTTATATCATGATGCTTTGATGTTAGCTGTAAACTCGTGTATTAACTATGTAAAATGACTACATGTAGTATGTGGGCCATTGAGCCCGGTCTTATTTTGGTGTCCTTAGGTAGTTGGGCTCAATGTAGGTCCAAATGTTTTATTAATTTTCATCTCTGTCTATAGACTGATTATTCCTGCACCTCCATGGTGACTTCCTACACCTCCATAATTTTAACATATTCTCATTTTAGTCTTGAGAAAAAGGTAAAAATAACCTTCATTCATAATAACTGTCATTTATTTCTTTTTTATATATTTTCTGCACCTTTTACATTGCGGGTTGGACAACCCGCAATGTATTTAAAAAACAATTTGTGTGTAATGTAATGGTGGTTATCATGCTAGTCTTATACTTAAAGGTCTCCACTTCGATCCTGGACAAACTCTATAAAAGACTAATAATCGAATTAAACATTTTTTTCATTTTGTTTATTTAATAATTATAAATATATTAAAAAAAACTACTTTTGCATATTTTCATATAAGGCCAAATGACAATCACATTGTCAAGCACTTGTAAGATAGGCACATCCTTTTATAATAATTGACATTTACACCTCATCTAGTTTTTTTTTTTTTTTTTTTTTAATAAATGACACTCGCTTTTTTTTATATTTTTAATAAAAGGGTACTTATCTCGCTTGTTCTATAGTAAAACAATAACACATTCATTAAAACTTTAATAAAAAAAGGTATGAAAATTAAAAATTAAAGTTTTGAAATATAAAAATAAAAGAAATATATAAAAAATTAAATTATTTTGTTCTAATATTGTTTTAGATATTTTTAAATGACGATTATAGATTATGAAGACAATAAATTTGTGTTTGATTTTCACTTTGTAAACTGAGTTAGTGACACTTAAAGTATTATAAGTTGGATTAGTTTTTGACCAATTAAGCTAAACAAAATATAAAATAAAGTGTTCGTTTATTGGATCTTACAATATCCCCTCCTTTATTTTATTAATAACAAAGTTGCAATCTTACTCCTTATATTATTTATATTTATATTCCCGTTATTTGTATTTATATTAAAATCATATATAAATATAATAATAAGTTAATAAATTTAATAGTTTATTTATAATTTTTATTATATTTTTAATATATAATAATTAAATCATTCCATCTTTATGTAAAAATTCTGTATTTTTAATATTTTAAATTTTTAGAATTTTCCATTTGAGTTTTAAATTAGTATGATATTTAAAAAAAAAAAAAGTGAATTTCACTATATTAAAATATAAAAGAAGTGGATATCGTTGATTGAAAATCTGTTTAGAAAAGATATGAATGTTATTTTATTAAAAACATAAGAGAAATGAGTATATTAGATGGATGTAAGTGTTATTTAGCATGAACTAAGAGGACATAATTAAAATTCCTTATATATTAATGATGATTAATATTTATTATCATTATTGTTGTACTAAAGTGTTGATTTAGATTTTTGTATTGCATATTACATTGATGTTCTAGCTATCAAATTATGGTCCCATTGAACAATTTATATATACGCACAAATAATCATTAGGTAGAGAGTAATTTTCTCTACAAATATTTCATTAGGGAACAATACTAAGATATTTTAGAATGCATCTATAATTGTGTCCAATTTAACGTAAATTAAGCTAAAATAACAAAACTAATCTAACGGCAAATAAATAATTAAGATCATGGACCACTTATAAAAGTGGTCCATCATAGATCACATATTAGAATAATCCATAAGTATTTGTGACATTGCAGATTAATAGTTAATAATGCCATGTGATATATGTAAGAAATTATTATGATAATTTTAACAGACTAAATATAAATTTAACCAAATATTTAATCATAAGTGATATTAAATGAAATAAACAAATAATAAACGTAGAAAACTAACTAAATTTGAAAAAAAATTATTAAATAAACAATATTTTATTATTATTAGACAATCGCATTTTTATATTCACATTTTTATTTTATTTAAATAATACAATTTAAAAAATATACATATGTTATTCTTGAATAAATAAGACATATATATATATGTAATATAAAAGGTTGTTCAGTATTTTATTAAATAATTTTATTTATTTACAATTAAAGCTATCTAATTAAGAAATTATATAAAAAAAAGTTAAAAGAATATGAGAACTTGGAAGACGTGCTCACCTGAATTTTCATAGAAAGAATAAACTGAGCGTGCACTAAAATCCAACGAAAAAAGACGCAAGAGACAGAAACGATAAGGTTTATAATTGCAAAAACCAAACAAAAACCAAATCTACTTTGTTTATTTGTTGATGCATGAAAATGACAGAAGAAGAAACTAGACTGATAAAAACCACACAACAAAACCAAAATCACTACGATTTGATTGAAACGAGGTTTGTGTTTTGTTGTGTTGTGTTTGTGTTGCTGAGCCTTCCCTCTCTACGAAGATTTCCCTTTGTGGTTCAAAAGCATGTTTCGGAGGTCCACCGGGTCAATCTCATCCCTGTGATTGATGGGCCTGTAGTATCCCGTCACTGGGTCTGGGGCCCAAGCCGATGAGGCCCCCGATGGGCCCGAACCATTCTTTGCCACACCCTTTTCTATTCCGCTCACACCCCCTCTCGCCGACGACGAAAGAGAAGAAACATCAGACGCCACTGCGTACCCTCGCCTGCACCATTGCACATAACATAATAAATAATAAATAAAACGTGCTGAATTGGTAGTTTTATTGCATGTGAAAAACAAAATGTGATGCGAATTTAACACGAGAAAAACATGCAAGGGAACCAACCGGTTGAGGGCGAAGGCAAGGGCGCGTTTGGCTTGTGAGATAGATTGCGCCATTATCTGAATGTTTGGTTTGTTGCTGCTGCGAAAGGGGGCGGCGCAGAACGCTTCCGCCGCAGCTACCACCTATCAACTCTTTCTCTCTGTGGAGGCGAACACACCTTAGGGTTTCGGTGGCACCTCTTTATATAAGCCTTTGCTTGGTCATTCAAATTTCAAAAGAGTAAATATTTAATAATATATATTACATTTATTTTTATTTATAAAAGATAATATTACTTTATAATACTCGAAAAAACACAGGTCAGAATGTGCTTTCATTCCCGTAACTTATTTATTTTTAGTTAAAAGACATAGGTGATAATTTATTAATTTATTTGAATTTGAGGAGTGAAAATAATGAGTTTTGACGTTGGTTTGAAAATGAAGTTATTTTCACATAAATTAAAAGATATATTAAGACATGAAACGTGTATATTACGAAAAAAAGTTTCTTTTTTTCAAATACTAATTATAGTTAAAAATATCTTTTTTAAAATGCATGAAATAATATAATTAAAATTTATTTATATGGAAAACGGAAGTAATGTTTTTTTTCAAAGTTTACAAGAAATAATATTAAATATATGTTGAAAACGGCAGCGTAGAGATGCGACGCGTTTGTTTTGAAAAGTAACGGCGAACTGCGGGAACAGACACACCGTGGCCGTCAAACCCCGTTTTTAGCGTCGGTTTAAGATATTTAATTAAAGAAATAAGAGTTTTAATCTCTTCATTTTGTTAATTCAATATTTGATAAAATATTAATATAACATTTGCACGAAAAATGAAAAAAAAAAGGGAAAATTTCAAGTAGTACAACATAGAAACAAAAAAAATAAAATCCACGAACAAGAACTTGATATGATCTATATAAATATTTTCCCATTTAGTAGAGCAACAATAAAGAACCACGAAAAAAAAAAGGTTTAAAATAAACACACTTGCATTCAAGGAAGGTATCCATTTATCTAAATGCCAAATTTTCATATAGCAAGTAAAGTAGTACAATATAGAGAGGAAAAGTAAGAAGAAAGTAATGAGACATGGCATGACTTTATTTAACTATAAATACTTAATTGTCATGCTAAACATTTAATAATTGTTATTAAGTGGAGGGCACATAGTGAAATCCCGAAGGAATAATCTTAGCAATAGTTTGAGTGGCAACACGATTGATCCCAACAAAGTCTAGGGTTGAAATAAGAGTCCCTGAAGAAGGAAGCTTTGTGTTGCACTTGGAGAGAGGGGTGCCAACCACTAAGTTGCAACCATTGAGCAGTGAAGAAAGATCCAACAACAATGGATCCATCATCATAGAAAACTTTCCATCATCACTAGTTGTAGCATTTGAAAACTCCTTTTCTCCACAAAGTAGTTGCACTTCAGCATCTGAAAATATTGTGAAGTTTCTTTTCACTATGAGAGTTCGGAAGATTATGCATTCTATCATGCATGTATATACTAAATATTATGTCTCATTCAAATTGAGTTGAGTAGGATAGTTTAACTTCTCTACATGCATTTTTTTAAGGGTGAAAATAAGTAAGAAAATTCAAATATGAATCAATTATTTGAGGCCTTACTTGGAAAAACAGGGTTTGAAGGAGGTTTGAGAGGCACATTATCCTTGGAAGTGCAAAACACAGTCCCTTGAATATTACTAACAGAACCAAGGAGACCACTGAGAAACCCTAGCTGAGCTTTGGTTTGTGGAATAGCCATTGCAGCAACAAGAAGAAATGTGATCAAATGTTTCAAACTCATGATGATGGCTCTTGTTAGACAAGGTTGTCTTGCTTGCAACAAGTTACATTGGATAAACAATTTATACTACAATGAAGTGCCATGTTACGTGATTCAACATTATTACCATTCACCAATTTGGAATTTGCGTATGCGTGTGAAAACCTACATGGCTATGCACTTTACTAAAAAACCAAAAATATTGTTTTTTAATTATCAATGAAGTTTTCAAGTTTCATTTTTTTTCTATACTAAAAAATATTCCTTTTCATTAAAAATTAAGTTTTTAATATTTTTCTTTTCCATACGTATGGGAACGTGACCCGTCATTGGATAAGATGTGAAAAAGAATAAAATGTCTTTTCTATAGACTTATTGATACTCAATCTGAATTGTCAAGAACAAAAAAAAAAATAAAAAAATCCACTTATAAAATCTGGCTCTCATGTTATTAAGAATTTGAAATAATATTAATAGTGAATATATAAAATACTTCTTTTGACATTGGGGTATATAGAGGTATTTTAACTTCTACTAATGAAATTAAATAAAGAAAAACATATTGGGTTATTAATAAACATTTTAATTACTGAAATATATTGGTAAGAGTATAAATACATTATAAATTGGAATATGGAGGCTTATAAATACACTTTCACTATGTAAAATGTCAACTATATTGTTTCTATTTAAAGACAATGATGTGATTATAAGAAAAAGAAAGAATGTCGTGAGCATATTTGTGTCTTAAAAGAAGTAACTGGTTCTCTTTTGGAAACTCTGTGATATTTTAAAGAGGAATAGTGAGTAGGCACTAGTTGAAAATTTGATATGTAATCATGATTCGCATTATCTCATATCACACACCCTTTGTTTTCACTGTTCATATCATTATTTTTTTTAGTGGAGTGTGAGTAAAATTACACTACTACTCTAATTTAGTACATTAACCCTACATTTTAAAGACTAGTATGTAGGTGTATTTCATGGACATTTTAATAGATGTTAATATCATTGACAATGAATGTTTTGTTAAATTAAAGAAATATTATTGTCAAAATTGACGAGAACTTGTGAAAATCCAAAAAGTTGTCTCTTGTTGATGTAGTGTGTTCAGATTTAAAACTATATTTAAATTAATTACGATTACAATATCTTTAAAATTCAGTTTATCCAACAAACAAGATATTTTAATTTGATAAAGTATAAGGTTTTAACTTAAGATTAAAAAGAATACTATTTGAAAACAATAAAAATTATAAAAAATATTAATTTAAATACTAAAAAATTTCTCCCAGATTTATCAATAATTAGTTATTTAAAAAAAATATGAATAACCATAAAATCTCTCTTAATTACGATATTTTTATTAACAAAGTTAAAATATTAAGACAGCAAAGCTAACACCACTTAGATTAATGATTTTTTGATTCACTGTGTATTTAATAACAAAAGCTCATATATATAATACGTGAATAAAAGATATTATTTCGGTCTCTTAATCATGAAAGTGGCAGTAAAGTTATGATTTCACTTGCACCCTGAAAGAAAGATAGCACAAAAAAAAAAAAAAAA
>Ga0209489_100892_pt1 | contig 59608 bp, 23 predicted proteins | sample SiratrowhiteBW_FD_187527 | JGI IMG/M metagenome (GOLD analysis project Ga0209489, IMG submission 187527) | Root nodule microbial communities of legume samples collected from California, USA - Siratro white BW (SPAdes) (version 2) | ecosystem: Host-associated > Plants > Roots > Nodule | place... | reverse complement strand
ATATATATATATATATATATATATATATATATATATATATATATATATATATATATATTAAGGTAATTTTTACTTTTTAAAGTAATGGAAAACAAATTAAATAAGTCCCTTCAAATGATGAGAAACATAATTCTAAAAAGATTTTAATGAAAATGAAATGAGTCATAATAGAAACAATATCAATAACATTTGAAATAACTTCATGAATAACATTAGGAATATGAATAATATCATTTAAGAAAATCATAATGTTTTAAATTAATTTTCTTTTATTTTGTTTCAAATAGTAGTTTTTGAAACTATATTTTAATAATATTCCGATATATATGTATTGTAGAATAATTATTAAAGTATCATTTATATTAGAAAAGATAAAAAATAGTTAAAAGTTTATTACAAATATTTTTAATAAACTTATATTAATTGAACTAAAATATTAAAAAGACTATTTTTATATAACTGAGAAGTTAGTATCACATTAATGAAAACTTCAAAACCGAGGACCTCACCGCAAATAGTGTAAACTTTATTTTGAAATGTTATATAACAGTATTTCGCATCAAATTTTTTTTTTTCCAGTTCACTTTTCCCAGAGCATTAAAGTATCTTCATTGCAGAGTTGATTTCTCTGTCTATAACCAATACATTGAAGTGGGAGCTTTAGTCACAATACATTTATGACTCCTGCTCTGGCAATATGTATCGAAACTAACAAAAACACTAAATTGAACAGTATTAAATAATTTTTAACTAATAATAACAATAATAATAGTTATTAATAATAAACATTCTACTATATCTAAATGATTAAGATAACTATTACATCACATTATTGGATGTTTTTATTTATTTTAATAACGTGGTCATCTACCTAATTAATGTACTGAAATTGTACTTCCCATTATTTTTTAATCATCAAATTTTTGAAAACCATATTGTTTATTCTTATTTGTCATTTTTAAATTTTAAGATAGTATAATTTTTTTAAATTATATCCTTAAATGAGAAAAATTCGTAATGATAATAGAATGAAAAAAATGTAATAACTTGTAAATGTGCATTAAAGTAATAAAACCAAAAGATGTACAATATATAACTCACCAAAATTTGCATTAAGAATAGAAAAATTAAATGATTTGATTTGTCTTAGTAAAAAACAAAAATTAAAAGAACTATCTTAGAAAAACTAAGAACAACTCCTTGGAGATAGATGTTTACAAAATACACATAGTTGGTAGTAACTTTATCATGCGAAGATATTGATATGATAATCCAAATTGCTTAAAAACTTTTGAGTTGTTTATATATATATATATATATATATATATATATATATTATTTATAAATAAAAAATATTATTTATTAATTTATTTATCAGTCCTACAAAAGATAATATTTTCTATAAATATACATTAATATTCTTTTCAACGATGATTCACACTTAACTAGAACATTTTCTATTAACAAAATTGATGAAGACAATGCCAAGTTTAAAATATTTATTTTTTTGAATTGTGAATCATATGAATTTTTTTTAGTCTTAATAAACAAGTTTTTTTTCTTTAGTTTACTTTGATATTTGGGTCATTCTTGTATTGCTATCTCTTTTAATTTTAAATGTTTTGTTATTTTTATTGATCATTATTTGAAATGTACTTATATTTGTTTAATGTTTTTTTATATTTTAAACATTTTTCAATTAAATCAAATATAATTTGGTATATCCATATATACTATTAATAGTAACGATATTTGGGAATATTTATCTAATCAATTTCAACAATTTATGATATCTAATGGTATCCTTTATCAAACTTTATGTCCTAATATTTCTAAAAGATATAATAGCTAAATACAAAAGCAAACATCTTATTAAAATTAATCATATATTTCTTCTACACAATTAAGTTCCTCACCATTTTTTTTAGATGTTGTTCTTATAATATGTTATCTAATTAATTGGATGTCATCATATCTCGTTAATGATTGAATATCATATTTTATCTTTTTTTCCTTATTCTTCTCTATATAGTCTTCCTCCACATGCTTTTGGTTTCACTTGTTTTTGACATAACCTCACACCTAGTGGAGATCACAAATTTTCCTAGTTATTCAAAGATCTCTTTGTGGGATATCATCACTCTTAATAGGGGCATTGATATTTTTCTCCTAATCTTCGTACATATTTTGTGTTACTAATGTCTTTTTCTTTGAATATATTTTATATTATACAACTGTTGATTCTAATGACAACACACATAATCACTTTCCCACCACTATCAATCCTTCTTCATTAGGATTAGATGACTTTGCCATAACTTGGGATGCTTCTCCTACATTAGTTTAGAAATGTCAGCTCGGAATTTAGGTTTGGTACCTCAATTCTAAAATTAATTTTCCTTTTATTCCATCATGGAAATAGTATCATATAACATATCAAATTAAACCTTCAGATCTTAGCTTTCTAGTGCCACTAGAATCACCAAAATTGTCGACCTATAACTCCAAGTATTAACAAAGAAGACAAGTAGGTCAACAGGTTTAAATTCCAAAACTAAATAATATGTACAATTAAAACTCAAATAAGCCGAATTAAGCGAATTGTAATTAAAATGGTGGATTTAATCATGAATGTAGTCCAATAAAACTAAGGTTAAAAGAGCTAAGTGTGAATAAAATATGCTCATCACTACTCGAGTGAGCGATCTTTATATATGTTTTGTGAATCATTACATTTGATTCTTGTTTGTGTTCATCAAGAACTGATTAATAGATATTGTTGTTTCTCTTTACTTTGTGTTTTTCCTTTACATTATATGTTCTTTATTCACTAGATTATCATCTAATTAAAATCAGTTTCCTATGTTCGCCAACATGATCAAGATTGAGAAATTTATATGAAATAACAACTTCATGATGCATCAAGATGTGTGCCTTGTAGAAAGAATTAATAGTTTGGATGCTCCTATTTGGAAAAACTGCTCACTTGGAGGAGTCAATCATGAGAGTTCAAATGAAAAATACTTATTCCCTAACCCCTCTCAAATGATGTTCTTTACAAGTTTGCAAGTGAAGGAACAACTTTTGGATTATGGTTAAAGATGGAAAACTTGTTTTTAACAAAGTCTGTTTGTAATAAGTTGTTTATTAAGAAACACTTATTTGGGTTGTGCATGAAGAAGGGATCATCTTTAAAGTAGCATCTTCATGAGACAAATGTAATTTTGATAAAGTTGAGAGACAAGGAAGTGAGGATGGAAGATGAAGATCTAGCGGTGATTCTTCTAGTCAATCTTTCCCATTTATTTGAGAATTTATTAAATTCCTAGTGTTTTTAAAAAAAAATTACAATACACTAGAGGTGGTGAAATCTTGTCTCCATGAATAGAAGATTCAATATAAGGCCAATACTAGAATAAATTAGGTTAAGTCATTGGATTTATAATGTCTAATGTTGTCAAATGAGTTGAGAAGTAAGAAAATATGTAAGGTTAATATCAAACCCAAGAGATATTTATAATTATTGTAAAGAACTAGGTCACTGGAAGAAAGATTATTTGAAAATGAGGGAAACATTTTTTAGCTGCTATTACTTAGGATGGTCAAAGTTGATAAAGATCATTTAATGTATTTTGATAAGCAGGATTATTTTGAAGTGTGGATTCTAAACTCTTGTTATACTTTCCATATATGTCTAAACCAGATTTAGTTTGAAACAAACGAGGAGAGGGTTACCAATAATATTTTGAAGGGTTGGGACAATCCTTAGGCATCAGGTCTATCAAGATTCACATTCAATGTTGTAACCATTTTATACTTCTTTTCCTTAAATTGAGGAAATTCCCATGTGCTTCCATGTAAATCCCATGTGTTTCTCCTTAGATCCAGGAACAATTTCCTTAATTCAAGAAACTACTTCCTTAAATAAAGGAACCATCCATGTAGTAATCTGGATTAAGAATTAACTAGTATTAAACATATAACTAGATAATTGTAATCATTAACTTAATTAGTCTTATGTTCACACTTAGGATGTCCTTCTTCTAAAATAAATGTTGAAAAATTGTTCAAAATTGGAGGGCTAAATTGTGTTTTAAAACCTTTTCAAAATTTTTGCAAAGTGTTGTTCAATAATACATATTCAAAAGTGGTTTTACTTGATAGATGATTTATCAAAAATCTTTTGTAAAGATTTGGTTCGTAAAGGCCTTCTTCTCTTAGTTAGTCCAATATGATAGTATGCAATGAATAAAAATAATGGAAATGATGATTTACACTATGAGTTTTAGTGCAAACTACGTTTAGTCCTCAACCAATTGATTAAGTTTTACTATGTAGACTATTGCTGCAAGTAACAAATCAAGTATTATTTAGAGCATAGGCACTCCTGGCTAATAACTCATGTATTATTTGGACATGCAACCACTCTAAGCTAATAACTCATGTATTTCTTAGATATGTAACCTCTCTTAACTGATAATCTGAGTATCCTTTTTACTAAATGAACACAACAATGTTATTCTACAAAGCTCTTAATAGCGCATAAAGATTCTAGCAATATTTTTGCAATTAGGAATCATTCACTTCTATGTACTCTTCTTCAAAGGATAGCTTCATATAGGCTTAGAAGCAAAAGTCATTACAAATCCTTTTTTGGAAGTTGAGAGCTTTTGAACTCAGATAGTTATATCTTCTAGTGTATGATGAGTATGGACATAGGGATGTATTAAATGAATTCCGTGTAATATTAAATGTCAATCTCCTCTTTAGGAAACATCTCGATAACTGACTATACTTATCAGCACTAGGTTAGAAAGGTGTACACAACAAATTTTTAGACTACTTCGCTTTTATCAAAGAGCTACATCCAGTTGCTCAGCCACACTAGCATAAACATATCAATTTTTACAAGCACAACCAAAAGCATTAAAAGTAAACAACTTAAGAAATCAAATTTTAAACTCTAAGATTTGTTTACACTCCTAGTAACACCCTATTACTATATTGTATCTGGAAACCTTATCCAATGACATTCTAAGTACATAAAATGAATTGAGAAAAAAAAAATCACTTGGAACAAGATTAGCAAAACAAAAAAGAATAAACCAAGTGAATCTCTAAGATTCTTTTCAATCACGATATTGATCATAAAATTTATTCAAAGAAAGCTCAAGAATAGTTTTTAGTTCAGTTTGGACTCTCTATTAGTATGAGAAAAGACTGTAGAAACTTTGGTTTTGATCTTATGTCCAATGGTTTCGAAATGAGAGTTATATAAATTTTAATCCATATGTTTTAATGGATTATTCCATTAAATTCACTTACTAGCGAAATTAATCAATTAACTCGTTATTTAACAGATTTAAATAGAGTAGTCCAAACCTTTCACTAAACTTAAGTGATTTTGATTTATTAAAAAGTCATTTTAACATATTAAAATAGAAAAATAAAAAATGATCATGATTTTAAGTGATTCTAATGGATTAAAATGGTTCTTGTAGTTATTCTAGACTAGCTAAGAACAACATATCATAAACATATTTTAATCAATTAAAAAGGAGTCTATCACTAAGACAAGTTTGGAAAAGCTTTCTAACTACAATTTTAGGAACAAATAATGAAAGAAAAAACTTACAACAGTTCCTAATCAACACAACACAACCTAAATCACTTATAAATCTTCATGATCATTACTAATTATCAAATTCTTCATGAGGAAGGTTGGATTCATCAAATACATGAACCATAACTCCAACAATAAGCTTGTGCCAGGATGGTTTTCCAAGAGATCTTGATATAGACTTGTGCTTTCGCAGATCATCTAAGTAGATAGAAGATTGAAGACATTCTCTATAACATAGAAATAAGCTTCAAGAATAATTTTGTAAGGTACAACGTAAGGTTAAAGATCATGTACACTTATTGTTTGGAAAAGACTTTACTTTCCAGAGGAAGGAAAGATTACAAGATGTTGTATCGTTTGTTAGACAAAACACTCACGTCTTACATGATATGCTTTTTTTTCATAGTTCATTATCTTCTAGACAAAACAACTTTATTTTACACTTTGTTGTGACAAACACTTAATCAAAACTTTGGGATTGTTGGACTTTGGTCTAACAATATGCATTACAAGAAAAAAAACTATCTAGACACCAATTTTAACTACCAAATAAAATGTTACTGATTGTGATTAAAATAACTACTAAATTAGGTTTTGGTTGCTAAATAAGTACAAAATAAAAGTAATGATTGAATTTAGTGACCAATTAAGTCAAAATAATTGATATCTAACATTAGCTACCAATGTTTTAGTCACTTACACCATTATATTCTAAATTAGTCTCTTAGGGTTTAGGATTTAGGATAGTACTTAAATTTTATTGGTTTTTTAATATTTTTAACTATTAATTTTAATTCATATATATATATATATATAACAATGATAAAATAGAAAATTTATAACATTTTATTAATATTTATTATAATTTTTAATTTTCCAAAATAATATTAAAAAAAAATAATGTAAATGATTAATTTTGGCATCCAATCAAGAAATGCTATAGAAATAAAAATGGGGTGGAGAGTGTTAGGTGAGAATCTAGAGTTCCAATAGTGAGTCAAGGAACACTCTCAATTCGCCCAAAACGACAACCGAGATAATTATAAGAAGGACCGAACCAAACAACTTCAACTTGGTGAACATTTAACGCAACCATTCACATAATCACATAATGTTCTACTTGAGATTGATTAACATACACACTCCACACAGTCTCAACCGTTTCTTACACTTCCATTCACTCCCACATTGCCCTCAAACTCCAACAAACACTAGTCAGAAGAACCAGATTTTATAAAGAAAATAGCTAGCTACTACAGTAGTTCTAAGTATTACTCAATCAGAATCATTTCCCTCAGAACCTGCTTCAATCTTCCTTTAGATTGACTTCTCCCTGCTTAAACGCCTTGGCTATGTCATCAATTGGAATCAGGGGCAAATACCCTAACACACCACCACCCCTTTCACTCATCCCCTTTACCACATTATTGTATTTTTCTGACCAATGTACAGCAGTTTCTGCCACTTCATGGAATGGTGGATAGTGGTTGAGACCACTCCACAATTTCACCGAACCAAGCACCACAATTTTCTTCGACTCCTTTGCAACATATTGTGCTGCTGCTTGTGCCCCTCCACATTGAGCCTCACTCACTACTTTTCCAGCCTTGTTTGTCATTTGCTGCACCAAACAATTCACTTGTTTTGCCACTTCCTTAACTAAATAAGGTGCATGTTCGTCCAATTTGTGGGTTGCTTCATCCACCTGCCACATTCATGTAATAATTAGTTCACCCAAAAATTGATTGCTCAGTTAATAGCAATTTCCCAATTCATTCAACTAAACAGTGAAATTTCAACTACCAAGCACATGCAAAATTCACATTTTACGTACCCATGAACCATAATCAAATTGCATGGTAAGAATGAAAAACAAAAAATTCTACAGTATGCATGCACACATATATATAAGGGTGTTATAGTATTCATAAAAGTTATTGCCAGACAATTTTCATCAATTGAAATAGATCACAACATATTTACAAAAGCTCCTCCTGATTAGGTTACATCAACAACAATAAATCACATAAACAAAAGCAAAAAAAAAAAAAAAAAAAAAAAGGAGAGAAACCTTATTGTCTACAAGAAGGAGAAGACGGTTTGGGACACCCTTGAATTTATGGTAGACAGGACCCAGAACAGTAGTTACAGTATCTTCGCCGGTTCCAACAGCAGATCTCAAAGGTCCTGAGTTTTGCTTTGCGAAGTCGTAGAGATTCGAAAGACACACAAAGAGTTTAATGGCCGCAATCTTAACAAATCCAAGATGTTTCAGTTCTTCCACACCCTTCTGTTCCACATTCCTCTGCACAAACAACATTCACACATTGTGTGATCTCCACAAAAAGATTGAAAAACCGAAATTGAGAAACAAAAGATGGGAGAATATTGCAAACCTCTGTGTTGGTGGCCATTGTTTTCTCCGTCTTGGAACTTGCAGGTTAGTTGAGCCTTGATTTATAGAAGCAAATGGGAATCACATCGAGTTATATTAACCTAATCAAATCTAATAATTATTTTTGTATTAACATCCAAATATTAAAAAAATAACTACTACCTCGAAATATTAAAAGAGTACATAGATGCTATTTTAAATAGATACTACCTCAAATAGGAAGAGTACATAGATACTACTAAATCATAGATAGTATACACTAGTATATCCAGTAGAACATACTCAGCAAATATTAAACCGAAGATTTAAAATAAATTGCTAATTTTTTTACAATGTTATTGAATGAATTTAGCTCTGCAATATTTAATTTTAAAGTAATGTTTAATATTATTTCCAATAGATGTAATATGGAAATCAAGCTCTTTATATCTGAACTTTTACCAAACTAAGTGCCAAGAAAGATCCACCATTTAATATTGACTTCCTGACAGTCAAGTCCCAATGAGAAAAAAAATAATAACATGAGACTGAAGAGAATTGAATGATACTTCCTTTAATCGATGTTTGTATTTATAGGTCTTTGGAATTCATAAAAGAGGTTAAGTAAACAAAAAATAATTGTTTCTTATATATAATCCCTGTGCTTTATTCAATTGATCATTCTCAATTTGATTTAAATGTTCGTGATAATCAGTGTACTTTTGTTCTGAGAAAATTGAGTGTGAAGTAGCAGACATACTCTGGAAAGGGGTGTTTGGCCGTCTCCTCACTATTAGATCTCCAAAGAATCTTTCATATTTTATAACGTTAATAAACTTATATCTTTAAGATATTTATTTTGGCATATACGACTTAAGAGATTTGTTAGATTAATTTTTCAAAAATAATAAATTTATAATTTAATTGTAAATTTTACCATCCAAACTTCAATTTTATTTGCAATTTTTTTTTAATTTTATATTGTATTATTTAATAATAACATTTTAATAAATTTAATATTAATTAACTGTTTTAAAATAAAATATGTATTTCATCTTGAAATAGAAACCATGTCATTACGTTATTAATAATTTCAAGAACGGTTAAGGAAAAAGAAGTCTTCAATTTAAATGATAAAATTGAGAAAGTTAAAAATTTAATGAAAAATTACAAAATTATAAAAGTTTAGTTAAAAGCATATTTGGTTGAGTACATAGACATAAAGGTTATGGAATCCTCGTTTTCACATCTTTTTGTCTAAGTAAATAATTATTACTTTTCCATTTTAGTCTTCCCATTACTACAGACTGATGTGAATATTGATGTATAGTCTCATCAATAATAAATTACGAACATTAACAATTATATAGAAGATAGATTTTCTACATTGATGTTTCATGTTGGTTCACTATAATTTTATTGAATAACTTGACGAGGTGTTGAAGTCCGAACTTTATCTTTCATTATGTAGACACTATGTTAATGGTGAAGATTAAAGAAAGATGTAATTTTGAATTTATAACATTAAAAAGAATTATTTTAGCATTTAAGAATACGAGGTGAGCTAGATTAATTTTTTTAAAAATATTAAATTTATGATTTTTAATTGTAATTTTTACCATCCAAACTTGATTTTTATTTGTAAATTTTATTACTAAATTTTTTATTGTATTATTTGATAGTAAAATTTTTAAAATTTTAAAATAACTAATTTAAAATAAAAAATATATTTCATCCTCAAATAGAAACTGCCTTATATTTATCATGACTTTACATTATTAATAATTTCGTGATAAATTAACGAAAAAGGTAAATGTGTAATTTTAAATTTAAATAATAAAATCGATAAAATTAAAAGTTTAATAAAAAAACTGTGGAATTGTAAAAGTTTAGTTAAACAAAAATTGATTGAGTACATAAAGATAAAGATAAAAATGAAGTGTTATTGAGTCCTAATTTTAATGTTTTTTGTCTAACTAAATTATTGATTTTTTTTTAGTCTTCTCAATGTTAAAGACTGATGTGAATATCAGTGTATTATCTCATCAATAATAACTTATGAACTATAGTTATATAGAACATTTTGTATATTTACGTTATGCTTTGTGTTAGTTCACTATTTCCATTAAATAACTTGATGAGGTCTAGTTAAGATTAAAGAAAAATCCTTACGACAAATTATTAACTAATGGAATGCAAGATTGAAAAAAGACAACCAGTATTCATAATAAAAAAATGACCGCCCAACAGTCTCCTCGGTATTTCGATTCCCTAAAAAGTACTCTTTCAGTTGCTAATTTAGATTTTATAACGTTAAAAAATTATATTTTTAAAATATTTATTTTAGCACATAGGAATTATGAGATCTGCTACATTAATTTTTAAAGATTAATAAATTTACGATTTAGTTTTAACTTTTACAATCCAAAGTTGATTTTTATTTTTAAATTTTATTATTAAATAAAAAATTTAAAAAATTTAATAATAATTAACTAATCTAAAATAAAATATATATTTCATCTTGAAATTAAAACCATCTAATATTTATCATGTCATTACATTATTAATAATTTCATGAACTATTAACGAAAAAAAGAAATATCTGTAATTTTAAATTTAAATAATAAAATTGATAAACCTAAAAAGTTAATGAAAAAAAGTTACAGAATTATAAAAGTTTGGTTCTAAACATAGGGTTATCGACTCCTTGTTTTTTCATTTTTTTTTGTCTAAGTAAATTATTGATTACGTTTTTGTAGACTTTTCATTGTTAGAGACTGATATGAATATATATGAATTGTCTCATCAATAATAAAATATCAACTATAATAATTGTAAAGAAGTTTTTTTACAGTGATGTTATGCTTTATGTTAGTTCACATTTTTGTTAAATAACTTCATGAAGTCTTGAAATTTGAACTTCATTTTCTTTTATATAGGCACTATGCTAATAATGAAGATTAAGGAAAGATCTGGTAGTAGAAGATTCTTATTTTGCCTTTCCCATATGATATTCATTTGGTTCCTTGTGAAGTGTGGAAGAGGAACTATTTCAGCTGTTTCTTATTGGGTTTGGTGAGAAAGACTTATTTCCTCGGTGTTTGAAGATCGACAAATTCCATCTTGGTGAATTTGGATGCTACTATTGGATTGAGACTTTATCGAGTTATTAATTGATGACTTCATACATGTCAGATTCTTTAATTCGTGAATCATGATGGCTCTAACAATCTCTATAAATGATGGGAGTAAGCTTACAACAAACAACAATCTATATTACTCAATAACATCAATTGATATTATATTATGTAATCATCTGCCTCTTATATAAATATTTTTATTTAATCAGAAATTAGAAATAATTATTTTGTGTATTAAGATATCTTTAATAGAACATTAATCATAATATAACTTTTTAGATGCATATTATCCACATTTCACATATTTATAATTATTTATAATATACAATAAAAATATATAAATTATATACAATAATAAGAATTATATATAAAAATAAAAAAAATATTTATTATTAACATCTTTCAAAAATATTAAAATTAAAGTTGTCCACTAGTTAATATTTTTGAAAAGATCTTTTCAAAATTTTTCGAACAATTTTTATTAAATTTTAAGTTTCCTTTTTCTATTCATATATGAAAGAAAAATAAAAAAAGAAATAATTAAGTTTTTAAAGTTTTGTAATCAGTCTTAAAAAATTAACTTATAAAAAATGAGACTTAAGATTTGAGAAACTCAATATTAATAATATGAATTTATATCTTACTTTTAATTTTGATGATTCTCTATAAATATAAAAAAAAAATTAGGTACTTAAATATTTTTTAAATTAATTATTTTTTTTAAGAATATCTTCCATTTGTTAATCCACAAGATATATATATATATATATATATATATATATATATATATATAACAAAATATTTATTCCTCTAATTATAAAAGTATTATGTCATATTGTTAAGTTTTGTGCGACTATTTAGTCATAGAAATGTAATTTTATGAATCAATTTGACAGTATTAGGAACTAATTTGGAATTAAACTATAATATTTAAAGATCAATTTGTATGTTCTACAGATTGAAAAACTAAATCAAATTTCTAATTATTTCGATGATTAAAATGACAACTTCTCACACATTGAAGGACCATATTGATTATTTATCTAATGGAGTATATATAAAATGAGGCTCACCTGTGTAAGCTTCTATTTCATGTCGTTCAGTAAGCAATGGTGGGCAATTGTTAATGGATAAGCTGTGATCACACAGCTCCATCTGAATATACAATTGTCTATTTTCAGACCACGTAGAATAATATCCCAGTGTTCTCATGGAAACCTAAAGACGCAAGGAGGTAAATATGACTAAAGAAACGATATCAAAAGAAAAAAACCAGTTGAAATGCCACTTTGTTCTCATGGAAACCTAAAGAAAAGAAGCAAGGAGGTAAATATGACTAAAGAAACGATATGAAAGCGATTATAGGAAAAAACAAGAGTTGAAAACGTAAAATAGAAACCTATGGCAGCCAAAGATTGAACTTCCATATAAGCTTTAGTCCTACAATGATAAAATATTCGTGTAAGTAGCTAAAACAAACACAATGGGAAATAACATCCATGTGTGTGATAATGATGCTACCTTTCAATACTTTAAAGCATCCAAAGTTTCCTCTTCCAATTCGCTAGTAACAAAAGGAAAAGTTACACATGCTATGAAAACAAAAATTATGCGTTGCAGCCAGTGAATACCAATCCAAAACAACTCATGTCAGGAAGTTACCATTTCTTTTCCAAACATAATACCTCAATCTCATGAAAGTCGGTCTGGTAAGTGAATGGAAGAGGCCAGCATTGTGTGCATATTCATAATTAAAATAGCTAAGCAAAATAAAATCTAACACGTAAGTGTACCAGCACTATTTGGAAGAGTGCAATCGCAGAATGTGCACAACTTCGAGCCCTCGGCTTATCATCGACTTCCTCTCCAACAAAGAAAGACCCTTCCAAGTTCCGCAATTGCTTGATGATAATTGGAAGACGTAGAACTGAGAGTATATCTTGAGATACCATCATCTATTGCAAAAAGGAAACAGTGTTAAGATATATATCCGGCACAACGAGCAAATTAATTATTGTCATTTCCTAAGAAAATCACTTAAAAATATACTCATGCATTACTTAACTTCACACAATACTTTCTTCGTTTCAAAATAACAATCTTTACAATTTTTTTTATTAAAAATAACAGCGTTTTGAGTTTTTTTTAATTATTTTATCCAATAGTAACCTGAATAATAGTTAAAAATTAAATCTCTTTTGCGAGATTAATACTGAAAAGGAGTATTTTTTTCAAAGGCATTGTAATTATCATTATTCTAAAATGGAGAAATAGCAAACAACCCTTATTCTTACCCATTCGGCATCTCTTGGTTTTTGTAGTACTAGGCTTCTCTGGTGACTTGGGTCAAGAGGCATCTTTCTCTTTCTGAAAAAAAAAAAAAAAACTATGAATATGAATATAGATAAAAAATATAATAAAATATATAAAATGAAATGTATGTTACCATGTGATGTTAGAATGGAAGCCTTTGAAAGGAAACTGGTTTTTTGGAGTTAAGTAATCTAGTGTGCTGGGAAAAAGCAACAACAGTGAGTGTCAGAAGGTTGGAGATAGGTATGAAAGGAGTAAAAGCATTGCTACCAAGCAATTTCTGACTGAGATTGAAGATATGTTGGCAATACTGAATGTGATTGATGATTTATTTATTGTCAATAATGAGATCAGTAAAATTACTTAAAGTAATATTAGTATATAACGTATATGTATGAACCAGTAGTTACTAAAGAGATACTATTAGTATTTATGTAATAGTTAAGGGTTATTGAAGATACACGAACATCAAATAATAAAGACACGTGAAGACTATAAGCTAATTTGAATAAAAAATATTTTTAAAGTTTAAAGTCTATCACTCAAAAGGATATCTTCAATGTGTGTCATCAAAAAGATCACGTAACTACAAAGCATCATTTAAATATTTCTAGTTTCAAACAAAAGCCGCAAGTTCTGCCAACATTCCTAACACGAGATATTTTCAACTTTGTCAACTTTGTCCTAGTTATATGTTCTTTACAATATGTATTTTTTTTATTATTTGGTGTAAAAGGTTATGCTATTGAGAGAAGTAAATACTATCAGCTATTACAGAGTTTGTGTGAATAAGAGAAGATAAATGAATGTTGCATGCAATGCATTCAATGTTTAAGGTTTAAAACTTATAAGAAGATAATTGAAGAATAAGACAATCAAGAGAGTTCAAAGTTACTCAATGGCCAGAAAAAGAGAATGAAAAGACTATTTTTTCCAAGCCTCAAAGATATACTTCAAATAGAAGATTTAGAAGATTAAGAAGAATAGCCATATTTTTGCCAGTGTTGGAACTGTTAAATATTTCTATGACCTAAAGCTCTTTAAGAACACTATTTATGTTCATCTTAGCAAACTATTAGAGAGAACCTAATCCATTGTATCAAAAGACACTACCTTCTCAATTGAGCAAAAATGTAATCTTTTAATCACTGAGACGTTTGTCTTAAGTCATGCATGACTTGCTTAAAGAATACTTAGTTAAGTTAGAAGTGACTTGTGGTAAATAATACTTGAACATGGTCAACCATGAATGGTTGTGAGTTGAAATAACACCTGGTTAAGCTTGAGTTATGTCAAAAGTGGTTTGGAGAAATAACACTTAAGTGTTGCAAAAATAATTTTCCAGTAAAACTTCACTAGTTAGTTAAGAACACGAGGTAGTCTACTGTACCATACGAGATGATATAAAATATTGTGTAAAACTCTCTCTATTCTCCTTTCGTTTTTACATGTTATCTGTCTATAACTAACCTAAGAAGGAAGAGCCATAAAACTAAGTTTGTGAAAATATTTCATCAGATCATCTAATTTGAAACTTATTGTCTGATAACACAATATCAAATGATATTTGTGAAAAATAGTGAAAAGTTTTAAAAACAGAATTCAACAATTCCTTCTTGTGTTCTTCATGTTTTCAGCTTATTTTACATGTGCTAATTAAAGAAGGGGAATATTTTTAAAAGGGACATTTTTAAAATTATTTGACATATTGTCTTTCACATGAACAATTGTCTAGTTATTAAACATCAAGCGATACTTTATGAAAAGATTTAAAAGAATTTTAAAAACACAATTGAACCCTCACTTATATTTTTTTCCTTGTTTTCTATATAGCTTCAAGTAGAAGTCCCACATGACTTGAAATAATCCTTTCTAAAGACCCAAAATGTCGATCCATGAGATTCTTTAAAAGTGTTGTCCAAGTGAAATTAGTCACTCATCATTTAGGTTAAAGTGCAAGAGAAGTTATCATATTCTATAAATATTTTCCCTTTATTCTTGTAAAAATCATTTTTAAGTTGAATGAAAGTTGATATTGCTTTAACAAATCTCTTGTTCTCTTAGACATCACAAGAGGAGAAAATTCTCCCTTAAGTTTCTTCCACAAGGAACCTTTCTTGGGGAGATAAAGAACTTCTTATAAGTTTGGTTAGTACAAAAAAGAAATTCTTCAAACTTCCTTAGGAGTCCGCTGCAAGAGGACAACAAGGAAAATCATCAATAACGTTCACAAAATTTCAACTCTTCAATATTGTTACTACTAAAGAAGTCATGTTTCTTCACCTTAACTAAACCTTTCTTGTTTGCATGAACTAGCCTTCTATGTCATATCCCAATCTTAGACAAAATGGTCAGATACTACAACGCCTTCTTAAGGATACAAGCCATTCTTCCTTACACCCTTCATTATTACCATGGATCCCCTCATCACCTTCAACATTTCTCACTCACCTTTAAACACATATCTCCTTTATTTCAAGCTCATCAAAAGATATTGAGTTATGCTTCAAGAATGGTACAAAGCTAACCTCTTCAAGCAATCTCTCAATTCCAACATGTAGATGAAACTTAATGATTATAACTCCAATTATCTTATAGGACATGTCATCGCCAAGGAAAACTACTGGGAACTTACAAGATTTCATACACTATTAGGAACAATTTGAAAATGTATAAAATGGGTAAAAGAACATACTACAATTACCAAAACATCAATGGAAAGAACAACAAACAAGAAAACTAAACTAATAAGATCATGAATCGCCGACCATCAACTCCTTATATGAAATTGAAAACTGTAAATCATCCACTACACCTAACTCTAAAGTAACTACTTTCTCTGACCATCGAAAACATTTAATCAAAAATTTATGAACAATAAAATTGAACGAACACAAAATAAAATCACAAAACCTAGAAAAACATTCATCATACATGAAAATATCTAATGCAATCAGTGAAATGAAAGGACTTTGAGAAGGAAGAATAAGAACTTGAACCCTAAACATATTTCTCTCTCTGGAACATTCTCATAAAAAGCAAAACTAAAGTAAAATGAAATCTGAACTAAAATCTAAAAGTGTGCGTCGATATTGCCAAAGTCAGTTTTATATCAAATGCTAACTAAAGTTTCGAAAATTCTATGTAACTACATGTGACATAGTCATATTTCAACTAAAATTCCAATTTTTTCTTTCTGACTTCTAAGATTTTTGTTGATGAAAATGCCCTTAGATCTTTCAAATAACGTCCTATCTGTCAAGTTAGGTCACACCTTGTTTCTTTTTTGCATCAAACCTTATTTTCTTTTTTTCCTTCTCATATTTTCATTCCAACAACTACAACAATTGAACCTAAAAATATGAAAATTCAATAAAACCATGAATTAGAAATCTATAAAAGAAATCTATCTAAAACAAAATATTAACCTAGTTTTCACTATAATGTTTAAATCCTTTGAAAAATAAAAATCTCTCTGAAAAACTAGAAATTAAAACAAAAAAACACTTATAACATGCAATTAGACCAAGAAAGTGTGAATAAAACAAGTATTATCAATAGACAAGAAGATATGTGTTTCAAGAGCTTACATAGTACTGCTATTAACATATAAATATTTTTACTACATTTGTAGAGAATTTTTTTTCATCTAACCACACTACAAAAAAAAAAAAAAAAAAATTACCAACAAGACAAATCCATCGGAAACACCCAAAATTTGTCAATAAATTGATTGTATATAAATTTATCGACGGATTTAGGGTAAATTCGTCAATAAATTAATCGATAAATTTAACGACGAATGATATCCGTCGATAAAATTGTCGATAATGATATTTTACCGACGGATAAAATTTCATCGGTAATTTAACTTTTTCTTGTAGTGCACCAAGAAGATCTCACAAGAATGGTCAACGTCAAAAGATTTCTTGAGATTGTGTCAAAGTTGTTTTACACCATCAACTTTGTAAAAAGGACAATCTATCATCACTACATAGTCCATCCGCCTCATACAGTCGTAAGTTGTTGATGACACATGTTTTGTACATACATTTATAGTTTATTATAACGTGAAAACACTTTTCATATGCTTTATTTTCTTTTTCTAACTCATTTTCTTTATGTAGTAATAAATTGGGTTCAATGTACATATTTGCTTAAACTTTGCATTTTGAGCTCATCTGACATTTTCTCACTATTTTGGTAATAATTTTTTTTGTAGATTTTTTTTTTATTCTAGTGGCATTGGATTCTATATTTCTAGGACTTCAAAATGGACGTATGGTTTCCTGGATTTGGAATTTTATGTTATTTTCTATGTTTCTTTGAAGTTGAGGCTAATTTGCTCAATTTTATAAAAGAACCCATGCAAATATAACTTTGCTTGCTTTAGCTTATATTTTTGTAATTGGGCTTATGGACCTAATTAGAGATCACAATTAGACTCATGTTTACTTCATATTTCAATATATATATATATATATATATATATATATATATATATATATATATATATATATATATATAGCTTGAATGTGTTCTAAACTTGGATACATGAATCATTTGCTTAATTTTAAATTTTACAAATTGTCTTTTCATCTTCTTTTCTCTCTTTTATCTCTTCTCTCTCAATTTTCATTTAGACTTCCTCTTTTTTTTCTCATCTATGTTTTTGTTCTTCATCAATGAATAACTAATCCTTGAAGATCAATTCAGGAATTAAGATTAAACAAATTGAATGATCTGAGTTTGTTCTTCTCTTCTATAATTTTGGTTTTTAGATTTTGTATTTACAATTTTCTTTCTAATTTTAGAAATCAAATTAGAAATTGATTGAATCTTGATTTAACATTCAGATACAAATTAGATGAAATGATATTTTGATTTGATTTATATAATTAACTTAATTGATTCATGAAATTAATTAATTTTTTTAAACTTTAATTTGAATATATAGAGAACAATGATAACAAGAATTATTTTACTTGTTTTTCATACAGTTTAATAACTCTCATTTAATAGCAACTGTCAATACATTTCCTATTTGTAAAACGTATCTATGGTAACTAACTTTCAACTAACTTTCGTAAAATATATCTAAAGTAGTGAAGAAAACACGTGAATAATATTTCCTATTGAGCTAAAATGTCACTTAGAAGACTTAATTGACATTATACTAATATCCTAAGATGCTAAGATATTAATGTTCTAGTGTGACTATGCATGCTAATACTAGAAGACCCACATCTTGAACTAAATAATCTTAAGCAATTAGATAGTTTAAAAACATTCACAAAATTTTACGAAATCAATCTTTTCACACCCAAATAATCGAATTTCATCATTACATTTTTAGCATCTCACCCCCTATCGATAACAAATATATAGGTAAAGTCACAAAACCTAAATTCGTCTATCAATGAATTCTTGCATATTAAGTATATTGAATCTGTAGCTTTCTACTTGCTTTATATATCTTCATAGATTGGTGTGTATTTGCCTAACAACAAAGCTCATTAGTAAGCAAAACTGGATCCGATCCAATCTTTTGTTTTTTCTTCGCTACAAGCTCGATATAACCATCAGTTTATAGGTAAAAGGGGAAAACAAAACATAAAACTAAACACCATAGGTTTAAATGCTTATTAAAGCTGAACAAAATAACAAATTAAATTTTCCATAACATATAGCATAATTCAGGTGCTTTAAGTTTTAACGAATATGTGACAATGCATTATTCAACATGCAATAATCAAACAAGTGCTACTACTTGCACTGCGACTTGAAAATCGAAATCACTTCTCGTACGTTGATCGTGGACATCTGAAGGGCAACAAAACAAAGTTAATCACAAATCTGATTAATGTCATCCGTTGTGAAAAGATAACGTAGAATCTTTGGCAATTTCGCGTATATAAAATGATGAATTAATGGTACACGGGCACGCCTAAGAGAATATGTTAACTTTAAGGTGATGCTACGTGGGGACCCAATTCAATAAGACAAGAGATTTGTGGAGCATTAACATGATTATTGGAAGTGTGAGTATGTATTTACCTCAACGGGAATAAAGGGCTCTACCTTTTATGCTGTAGGAGACTACGCCAAACAAATATATTGATTTGGATTGAAAAAGCCTAAAACTTTGGGATGTGACTTGAATATCTTGAATTCTATATTCTAATCATCATTTTCTCAATCCAAAATGAATAGCACACCACTTAATGAACCTCGAACTTGGAAAATGCGTATCATGAGATTCCCAATATATTCCACTAACTTCATCAAAGCGAGAAGTGGGAATGGTACTTCAAAATCTATTAGTGTCCTTTCTTCCCAATTAAGTTACTTGGCACTTAAAAACGATCTCATTGGATTCATCGTTTAGAACACTGTTAGTGAGAAATATTTAATGCATTCCTTAACGAATATTTATTTCGAAAGGAATTTTATTAAAATATTTAAGCCTTTCTTTTATCATCAACTCATATAAAATTCACCTACCAACAAAGAGTATGTTAAAAAAATATGTGAAAGATGCTGCTAGTATTTTCACTTTTTGAAAAGAAAATTGACGCAGAAATATCATTTCCGTAATTTTACATGAATACACACCAAATTTATTAAACACGTAGTTTAGCACTTATTGTAATTATAGATGATATTCTTTGTATAATTGCACCCGGTTATTACCACATATATATATATATATATATATATATATATTATGATACACATATGTATGGTATGCTTTAAAAAAAATGTCTTTAGTTAAAGTAAATTGTTTTTTTTTTCATAAATAAATATTCAATCATATAGTTCAAAACCATTCAATTTTGTTTCTGAAAAAATACTAAGTAATTTTTAAAATTATAAATATAATACAAGTAATATTTCCATTTATTATTTATAAATCATATTTAGAATCATAAAAGATTATATGATTCATTATTTTTAAAACTAAATTGTTTTCCATAATTTTTAAGTATTAGTTTTAAGTATTCATGTTGTTTTATACTTAAAAAAATGTTATACTTACCATGTTTAAAAAATTGCTTAAGAGAGAAACCTTTTTTATGATATAGCATACTAATCCAGTTATTCTTTTTTCATAATAAATATATAATTAAAAAGTGACTTCTTCGTCATCGTTGTACATGTGTACATTAAGATTGTTTCATTGTTGCCTTACTTGTCAAATAAAATAAACAATTTCAAACAATGACAAAAAAACTAATAAGTTTAAATTAGATAAATACATGAAGAAAAATTTTGAAGCTCATAATGATTCACTCTGTGTTTTTTCTTTTTTTAAAAAAAAATTAGATTAGATGTTTAGAATGGATTAACTTGCAATAAGGTTTGCTCATTAATATCTCTGTCCATCTTCTATAATTATGGATTTACTGGTGGTCCTACACAAATTTTAAAAAGAATTAAAAGAAAAGTTAATTAAGATTTGATAATTTTTTTAATCCGCTGAGTGTTTTATAAAATTAATGATATAGTATAAATATAATAACTGAAAAAATTAAGATTAATAATTTAATATTTATTAAAATTTACTATAAAGAATATATTAAAATAAAATCTAAATTCGTGAACTTGTAAATATATATCTAAATAAAATAATAAATAAAAATATTTAGATATATTTAACCTACAAACAACTTTATGTAATAATAAAGAATAGATGTGATAGACTGAAGTGTGAATTACGAGACACTAACCTATGTACGCTGATAGACGACTTTATTACTATTTTCAAATAGGTAGATTTGCATGAAATCTCCTCAAATATCATCCCTATATATTAGTAAAACTACATTGTGTACCGGGTACTTTTAAATGCATAAATTATGTAATTATTCGTTTTTGTAGAAAACTTATGCACCTAGATATTTTGTTAAATAAGAAAATTATTTTAGTTTATTAGAAAATAAAATTATTTAATTGGATTAAAAATGATAAAAGGTAATTATAAAAATATATTTATAAACGTCAATAAAATATTAAGCGATAAGTTAATAGAGTTGAGTCTGTGCATAAGCTAATATGTGTTGTTTAATAGAAAAAAAGTTGTGTTGTTTAAAGGATTCAATGATTATAAGTTACCTCAAGCTGAATCAATGAGATAATCAAATAGCATTCTGACTATTATTTAATCCACTCGAACCCAAAAGTAAAATATAATTAATATACACCTTGGTCCTGCGACACACAACAGATAAAACCTCTATAAAGCAAACAACCACTCATGGGAATTGCAGGAACGGAATGACCATATTCCAATACCATAAAAATAAAATATGATGCAACGCACCATGCATGGGACAATGCAATATACAAGTAGGTGACATGCCCAAGACGCACACAATCTTCTAATATTTTTTTTGTTAATATTTTATTCTTACCGACTTTTAAAATTCATTCATGTTATCTTTTAGAGAATCCAAGAAAAATTAGGAATGTTCTTCGTTATTTAATAGAAGTTGATAAATCCGTCATTGAAAATAAATCATTTTTAATAAAGGTTTATCATGCTTATAGATCATTTTTAATGATTATATAATCGTCGTTATATATTGATGATATACAACTATAGTCATTTTTAATGATTATATAATCGTCGTTATATATTGATGATATACAACTATAGGTATATAGTAACTCAACGATATCACAAAATCGTCATCGTATATCAACGTCTCAAACAATATAGGTTTCGTATTTTCCAAGACCATCAACATTTTAGTAAACCTTCCTTTGGTCTCTAGGAATCACGTGAACCTTCTATAAGTCTAAAAAAAAATTATTTTAAGGTTTTACATTAAGAGATGAACACTCTGGCTAGAAAAGACTCAGTATTTAAGTTGTCCAAGTGACGCAACTCTTGAAGGTGTAGTTGGCTCCAGAAGGAAAAAGGGGATTGAATAGAGCTTGAAATCAAATTACAAATTATAAACAAATCGAAGGCAACATATGACAAAGCATAGAGTAGAGAGAAGTAGACACATATTTATATTGGTTGACTCTACAACTAGGGCTACGTCCAATTCCCTTAAGAAAACCACTTAAGAGCTTTCAGTAAATGAGTTTTAACACCTCTCCAAGATGAGTATTTTACACCTTTCCAGGTTCAAGTTTTAACGTCTCTCTAGAAATGAGTATTTTATACCTCTCCAGGCATGAGTTTCAACTCCTTTCTAGGAATGAGTTTTAACACCTTTATAGGAAAAAGCAGTCCTAATATCTCTCTAGGATTAAAACCTCTCAAACAATGAGAAAACACTTTCAAATGAGAGAACAATGCAAGCTCACAGGAAATACTTCACAGAGTGAAGGATTTACAATGGTTTGCACACACCCTTCTTTCTAATTGTTCTCAATAGAAAATATGAACAGTGAAACTCACTCAAGTATTTCTATTTTACTTACTCGTTATCTTTTTCTATTCTCTTCGTAGTATTTTTTGTCTTCATAGAGTTTTTTATATAGTTTCTAAAATGATGACCGTTTGAAGCTTATATCTGTTTGATGCTTAGAAGGATAAATATCGCAGTGATGAATATAATATGTATATTCTAGATTGTTTAATCATTTGAAAAATTTCCATTGTTCTCCCAGACTTGAACGCTGAGACATGATGAATTTTTATCTCCATGAATCATGTATTGCATCATCATCATTTTTGACATTAGACGCTATATAAGGCAACTTTGACTTTGACGTAATCTGGTGTGTATTTAGCATTTAATGTCACATGATTTGATATTTGAAATATTTCCTTGGTCATTGAAACTTCAAAGTCGCAACTCTTCGTCATTATACAAATCTCGTTCTACAATTCATCTTCTTTGTGTCTTACGTGATGAGTTTTCACATCTTAAGCATGTAGCTATTGTCATTTATTTATATGAATTTGTTCCATATTTGATTCCTTGGTTTCTGAAGCTTTAATTTTCTCTGATAATCTTCTGTGCAAATCTCACACTGTTGTTGGAAAATATGTTGGTCAAAGTTCAAGAGGGAGTGAATTGAATTATTAATCTTTTTTTTCTTTTAAAGAGAGAAAGAATGAGTATTTTTATGAAACAATGATCACAATACAAAGTATGCACAAACAACAATTAAAAATGCAAAACAACAAGCTAAAATAACAATCTAAAATGTGATAAGTGTGTCAATCAATAAAAACGCCTAGTTAAATTGTAAAAACAATTGATTGAATTTTCTTAGAAGTGCTGAACCAAAGAAATAACATGCTAAATGGTAAAACAGTTGATTAAAATTTCCTTTCCAACACTTAAAAAAGAATTTGGCAACTTTAGCAGAAGAACAGTCAGTTGAAATCAGATTTTAACCAATCAAAATTCTTAAAATTTTTAAATAGAATCAATTTTCAATTTGAAATCAGTAAAGACAACGTATATGTCTTTCACGAAATTGCTTTATGTAGTGATAGTTCAAGAAAGCATAGATAAATGATTAAGCAACTTGCCCAAAAAAAAACAATTTGTTGAAAACTGAACACAATTGGCTAAAAAATTTAAAGCAAAGGATGTGATAAAGAGATTTGCAATGCAGCAGCGAAAACATAACCAATTTAAAATTAGTGTGCAGTAATGACTTTGCAAAGTTATCCAAAAACAATTTGATTCAAGAAGAATATATCAGTTTTGTTAAAACTCAAAAACCAATGTGAAAGTTTAGAAAACAACTATGTCCAGTATGATTTTACAAAGAAAAAACAAGTTTTGCACAGTTTTATTCACAAAACATAAAAACAGCACCTTAGTTCAAGCATGAGGCTAGACTTATTTATTAGTCATCAATTCCTCGATCAATTATATAAATAAAATTTGCAATCATCAAGGATCTTAAGACAACAAATAAATCTAGCTCTATTTCTAGAAACAAGCTTTCATTTAGTACTTTTATTCAGTTCTTGATTACAAAAGATATTTTTCAATACTCAAATAATCACAGATCAAGTCATGAATCAATACGATAGACAATAACCATATAATTAAAATACTAATATATGAAAGACATAAATATAAAAATCAAAATGATTACATGAGAGTATAGAAAGGTAAATTCTAACCCAACAATAATGAATTTAGTTTAAACATTACAGAAGAATAATGAAAATAAGAAATTATTCTTAAAGAACCCTAATGTTGTCTTCCATCTTCTAATTTCGCTCCGCTCAAGATATCTAACCCTAATACAAAACAAATATAAATAGATTTTGAAATTCCATGCTCATGCCCGGACTCAACTTCAGCTGCTTCGTATTGGAATCTTAAAGAAATAGATAATGAAAAATTTGGAGCATTAGGGTTTCACAAAGAGAGTGAAACTGAAAACCGGAAGTGAAAATAAAAATCGAGAAGGAAATTAAAATATGATTATTAATTATAACTCATTAGCGTTAGTCTAACCCAGGCTTAACTACCACCTATCATCTATGTCAACCCCATACTTCTCAATTTGAAATTATATTTTTTTTAAGTTAGTTAATCCAACTTATATTATCTTTTTTATATGACTATATTGGTTAGACTGACACTAAATAATTATTATTTAATTACTTCACTTCAGAGTCTCGTACATTAACACTCAAAATTTTTTAGATACTTTTTTATTTAATATTTTAAAGCATTTATTTAAGTGTTGACTTAAATAATATAAAATATTTAACTTTTTAAAATTTGTTTTTATTAAAATTATTGTGGGCCTAATAGCATCCGCTTTTGACAGTTAAGTCACCACAACAGGTTTACCTATTTCAATTCCTATTAACACATCTAGAATGAAAATTACATGGGGAAAATAAAATAAGGAAAAGCGGAGAATTTTTAAAACTTTAAAACAGAAAATATTGTAATAGAAGTTAGAAAAAAAAAATAACAGAAGAGTGAGTATACGTTGTATTTGTTAAAGTGTGGTTACTACTTTTTTTTCTGAAGTTTTCGTTACTACTATTGGTATCCAAAGTTCAAAAAACATCCATATACATGGTTTCAGAAAAACGTATAACCCATTAGTGAAAGAAAACTAAAAAATAGCTTTTCTAACAGATCGTGAGTAGACAGCAAATAACATTATTTACATGCTAAAGTTGGACATAGAAAAAGCCATATTTATTTTTTATTTCTTTCAAAGATACGAGTTTAAAGTGTAATGCTTTTAGCAGTTACGTACATATGCATCATAAAAAAATAGACAGCTAAAGATAGTGAGAACCAATAGTACTTGCTTTAATTTGAGAAATGATTATGATAAAGGCTTGAGCTTTGGTTAGTGATCAACTTGTGGTGGGGCATCTCCAGCAAAAATTTAGAACTAGATCTTTACAGTAAAACGATTTCGATGTCATCTCCTATGCGATCTCTTTTATTCATATCAATATAGGTGCCAAAATTCCCCATTTATAAAAATCTCGAATAATCCAGAATAATGAGCCATATTTTTAACATACTATTTAAATTATATTTGTATTTTAAAATTGTGCATGACAAGAAGCTAAAGTATTCGAAAATGGTGCATATCAAAGCAAAGCAAATTCATTACATTACAATAATTTACATCTTAGAATTTAAAGAGACATAAAACCTTAATCCACTCTCTTCTTACCTCCACTTCTAGTCAACTAGCACTGCATAATTATTTATTTTAATAATTTGATACCCTTGAAAATAAAGTGAAATAGAACTTAGAGATAAGTTTCATGATTCTTCTCTAAATATTTCACAAGACATTTGAGTACTAAACTAATAAAGAAGGAGAGACGAAGACTCACTCTAACATCAAACATCGGATACAACACAATTTAGCTCAAGGGCTTACCACATTTTTATTTTTATTTTTTATCTACGAACCACTACGCATCGCAGAGGGGTCTTCATTTCCATGGAAAGCCTAAGGCATTCCGAAAGATCCACATGCTGCGACGGGAGCCATATGAAGTGGCGGAGAAGTTGCGCGAGCCAGAGATGGGTCGTTGCCAAGCCCAAGGCCCGGCCTGGACACACCCTACGTCCAGCCCCGAAGGGGGCGAGCCTCAAGTCCGAGCCCATGATGGAAACGTCTTCTTTTAGGAACCTCTCGGGCTTGAATGCCCATGGGTCTTCCCAGATGGACGAGTCATGCGATATTGCCCACATGTTAACCATGGCTGTTGTGCCAGCTGGCACAAGTACTTTATCCACGTGGACATCGTGGACTGCGAGGCGGGCCCATGATAGTAGTGGACCCGGTGGGTGCAGCCGAAGAACTTCTTTCACTATGGCCTGCAGGTAAGGCAGGTTCGCAATATCCGAGTCTCGCACGTGACTCCTTTCGCCGATGCACGTGTCAATTTCTTCGCGGGCTTTCTTTTGTACGTCTTGGTGTAAAACCATCCTGGCCATGACCCATTCTAGCAGTATTGCAACTGTGTCTGTTCCTCGAAATACCATTTCCTGCTCAAAATAACAAAATCACTACATCTGTGAGCACATCACATCACAGATCGATCGTGAGTCCCAATCTGAATCTTACAAAGACCGAACCAGAATATGCAATCACTGGGTTACTCCTTGCAACATTTTCACAACATTACCTATGTGTCGTACAAGGAATTTATGCATGTCAATTATCAACAAGTCTTGAGATGACAGGCAAAATTATGTATTAATGTTTTTGTTTGGTTGTTTTGAGGGAAATGTAACATATATGTAATGTGTGGAAAAGGATGCATGCTTTTATATGGTTTTACTTTATGTATATTATTATTGTTATCCATGGATGGAGGTCCACTGAGTGTGGGGTTTGGTTTGAGTTTGGGGGAAGAAAAATAGGTAGAGAGTACTTACCCACAGAATAGCCACCATATCTGAATCATCCAACCTTTCTTCTTTGGGTAAGGATAACAAAGTGCTAAGAAAATCATTCTTCCCAACAAAACTCCCTTCTCGTTTTCGCTCCTCCACAACTTGCCCAACCACACTACCAACTTTAGCCGCCAACTTGTGGCACCTTCTCTTCACCCCATGAAAGTCCAAAAACCTGAGAGGAAAATAATCTTCCAAGTTGAACTTCGCAATCAACTCGTACCCTTCCCTAACCATGTCACCCAACTCCTCACTCTTATCATTACTCCCAAACACACTCTCCAAAATATTGCACAGAGATCCTTCCTGAAACACGCCCCGAACCTCCACCGCCCCTTTCTCCTCCATCTCCTTCCACGCGCTCTTCACCATGTCATCAGCCACCCGCTGCCGTACACCCTCCAAACCCTGTATCCTCCTCGGAGAGAACATGTGGAACGCCGCGATCCTACGTAGGTGCCTCCAGTAGGTGCCGGAAGGAGCGAAACCAATGGCACGCTCAAACATGAGAGCGCGTGCGGATTCTTTTATAGGACGATCCGAAAACGAGGATCCGAATAAGATTTGTCTCGCAGTCTCGGGGTGGCTGCTTATAACAACCGGAGTGGGTCCCAGGCTGAGCGCCATTAACCTCTTGGCGTTTAACGACGAGGCTAAAGCAGCGAGTTTTGCGTGCGCCAGAGAGCCCATTAGAGGCAGAGACCCCAGTATGGGCCAGCCCATAGGCCCAGAAAGTTTTGCATTTGGTTTTTCGTTGTTGTGATGAAGTTGAAATCGATAGTTTCTCCATGCAAAACCTCCAGGGACAAGCCAGTAGTTAAGGGAAATAGCGAAGAGGGCGACAAAGAGAGTGGCGAGTGGGGAAAAGGAGAGAGTGTTCAGGAATTGGAACTTGGTTGTTGTTGTTGGTGGTGCAAGGGTAAGCGCTAGGGCAAGAGAAACAAGTAACGAGGTTTGGAAGGAGAAGGATGTTGGCGTGTGTTTCATGTTTGGTCAATGGAGGAAGAAAAATAGAGGAAGATCGATGGACAAGAATTGTTGCTATTTCCAGAGATGGACGTGTGTCATGGGATATAGAGCATGTGGGGATCAGTTGAATATATAGGCAAAGGAACTGGATAAGCCAAACACCTTAGTTAAGGTAACCATGGTTAATCCAACTTTAAGTCTGTGTCATACCCCATCATCTTTCTTTTTTTTTTTTTTTTTTTTTTTTTTTTTTATCTTTTTTATAAATAAACAAACACATGCACTGCTTCATTTGAAATAAAAGATAAAAAAAATTCAATACTAATTTTCGACCTCGGTTGTTATTGATTATCTTATGTTTAACAAATTTTTAATTTAAATAAAATAATTATAAAATAAGATTTATACTACCTATATATTAATGAAATATTTTACTTTTAGTCAATATAAGATATTCAATACATATTTTTATACTATTAAACTCATGCTTAAAATTATATAAAAATGATATGATAATAATTCATAATAATTCGATAAAATAACTTAATAAGTTTAATAATCTTGTCAAAATAAATTCATATATTATAATAAAAAAAAGTATTATTAATAATCTTGTTAGAATAAATTCATATACTATAATAAAAAAAATTAACTTTAATCTTAATTTAAGATCATATCCACTTATATATTCTATATATTATTAAAATATTTTATCTCGTAACCTATATTTTGAGACTTCTCAAAGTAATTCATCCTCGTTAAAAAAATAAATATATTGCACCCTTCCGATTTGTTTTGTAACCAATCAAAGTAATGTTTTATATCAATATGCAATTGAACCATTTTGAACCTATAGCCTAAATATTAACCAAAACATTATAATTACATGTTACTTAAGTTATTATTATTAATTTACTATATAATGTTTTTGCTTTATCATCTAGTCACATACTATTATATATTACAAATTTATTAACTTTTATTATGATTATTTTATAAATAAGATTTCAGATTACTTTTATTCATTAACTGAATAAAAAGAGTTATACTGACAGAGTATGAAAACTAAAATCTTATTCCAAAAATAAAAAGTGTCTGTGTGAATAATTAGTTTGACCAATGACTGACTAATTAAATAAGCGTCACAGTAGCCTCATTATGTTGACTGAATCAGCAAGTCGAGTTTAATAATATTAATCAAATGTCACATATATTGAATTAATATAATTTAAGGATTATATTTTGATGAAATGTAATTAAAAAATTCAGGTATTGTTGAATGATTATAATATTTTGAAATCACAGCACTGAGAGAATAAAATAAAGAATGCGAATATTCAGATGCATTATCCTTATTATTATTATTATTATTATTATTATTATTATTATTATTATTATTATTATTATTATTATTATTATTATTATTATTATTATTATTATTATTATTATTATTATTATTATTATTATTATTATTATTATTATTATTATTATCAGGTACATTGCTTTAATTTACTCTTATTTCAAATTCTTTATGGATAATCTTTATATAAAATTTCTGTACTGATTTTATTTTCACGTACGGTTAATAAATCATTGCGACCTGACTAAGCTTCGTGTCTATCCATATACGGCCTTTTAATGGGTAATGTCACCCCAAAAACATTGGGCCAATTTCTTGGAGGCTTTGTGCGACGCATAAAAAGTTGAGATTTTTTTTTTGCAAATGTTAATATACAACTTGAATTATAATATACAAAATGAAAAAAAAAACTAAATGTTGGTTGATTACAAGTATAAATTAAGAAAATAGGTATTTATGATAAAAATAATATGAATTGATGAAAAATTATGTCTACCCAAAAGTGCAAATCAACTATATGTTAATTAAGTACAATGCAAAGACTAAACAATGTGTAATTAAGATATATGAAGTCTAGACAACAAACATAATAAACGCAAAGTTTTTATATGACATTAAAAACAAAATCACATTTTAAATTGTTAAGTCTAAGAAAATTATAACAAAATACACAAACTCTTTTTGAGAATGTATGTCCCAGTTGGTATTGTCAATATTATAAAGATAATTTAAAAAAAAAAAAAGTTGTTCAACACATAACTAGTTGAGTGTTATTATAAAAAAAAATAATCAAACTTTAAAAGACACTGAAACAAAGACAAAGAATTTACATGTAAGCTCCAACAATCTTTTACAAGACACTTATAAATGGAAGCCTGAACATGCAAAATTGACTACCAAAATTTAAGTCATTCTAAATGTATTTATTATCTTACCTGCAAAAGTACTTATAAAGCTCCTCCTTGATGCAAGATCAATATATTACCTACTTAAAGGTAATAGAGAAAATGATCTTTCTTTGTAAAACATTTTCTTCATGAAGTATTCATCTCTCTAAGAAAGAATGTTTATAGCACTACAAAAAATTTCTAATTTACTTATCGATTATTACATACAGATAAATATATGTAAGTGAATTTATCATTACATATGGATTATTACCTAGATATTTATATTCGTAGGTAATCTACATACAAATTTGTATCTACAAATAATTACTTATGGATTTAATCCGTAGATAAATTACCTACAAAAATATCTATAGCAAATTAACTACAAATTTTTCATAGATAATATTAATAATTAATATTATTATTCATATTATCATTAGTATTGTTAATATTATTATTATTATTGTTATTATTATTAAAATTATGATTGTTGTTGTTGTTATTAACATTATTATTAACATTTTTTTAATATTATTTACATCATTCTTATTAATAATAATAATAATCATCATCATCATAATCATAGCAAAAATAATAGTCAAAATATGAACACAAAGTTTAGTAGTGGTTGTAAGTTCTATGTGTAATTGTAATAATAAAGTTATTTTTTGTTCACTATAACAGGTGCATCAGTTGCTCATGTAGCAAAGGAGGATCTTTCACTTGAGAAAGTTTCTCAAAATAAGAATAAAAAAAACTAGAGTAAAGACACACAACTCAATCTCTCATAAAATCTCACAAATGAGTTTTTTCTTCTTTCAACTTCTGAGAATACAAAGGAGAGCACATGTTATAACATGAATGGTGCAGTTAAGGAGGAGCTCCAAGAGTAAAAGATAGTTAATTATGCTAATGAAGGTTAACTTTTAACTATGTTTAAGGACAACTAATCCCTTGAAATTAGAAAAATTACACTTGGTAGTTTTTAAGATACATGGAATGTAATGATTACTCTATAATGACTAGGACGGAAGTACATAAGCCTATACTTTTGACTCTAGGTTCATTGAATGTATCTTGAAAACTTGAAGAGTCAAAGTTGACTTAAACTAACCCATGTGAGATGCATGTGCTGCTTAAGTCTTCCAAAAGACACTTCTTATTTTTCACATTTATGACCAACTTATCGCAAGTTCATTCCCTCAAGTTTGTGCTTCTCTCAAGTTCTTCGAATTTTTTTACAATTTACAAACATTTGTTCTTATAATTTCCTCCTTCAAGGCTTTAAGCCTTCCTCTTGTCATTCTTGCATTAAATCTCTTCCTTATTTGATAATCTTTGTCTCTCTTAATTATGCTTCTTGTTTGTATTTCTTGATACTTTCTTGTTTGTATTCTTTGATGCTCTTACTTAGAAACTTTATCATCTTCACATATATCACGGCAGAAGCATGAAGAAAGTGTAGATATGGTCACAGTTTAGAGATGAAATTGTGTTTGAACATGGGTAAGGTTAGGCTAACACACTAAGAGGAGTTTAGAAGTGATCTAGAAAAGATCCTACTTTAGTGAGAACTTTAGGACAAGTAGAAGCTTTCCAATTTGGACAACACAACAATGGTCGATTCAAAATTGAAATTACAAGGGCTAAACACTCCTATGTATGGGAGTCTTAATTATCTAGCTTGTAGGAGAAGCTTTCTAAAAACCATAACTTGTTAGAGAAGCTTCCCCTAATCCTAATTTGGCGCACAACACATAAAATCCTCTCAAATGAGAGGTTGCCATTTGGAACAAATGTAATGAGCATCCCATACCCTAACTTAACCCTAGCTTAGTGTCCAAGCTAAGTTATTTGTAGGAACAACTAGATCTAGAAAGGGGGTTAAATAGAGTTGAACTCAATTTCTTGAAATCAAAATCACAAAGCAAGATGGTCCAACAATAATAGATAAGCATAGATAAATCAGTTTTATACTGGTTCACCCTAATCTCTTGTACTACACTCAATACTCCCTTAAATAAATTGTTCAAGAGGTTTAACTATATCATAAACATTTACACCGTGTACAAAATTGTTAGGTATCCAAGTAAGAGACTAAGTCCCACATTGAGTAGAAATGAGATTGTTAAGCAACATATAAGAAAGAAGACCCACAAACCCAATGTCTTAAGGTTTTGGGTTGAAAGTGGTGTCATTCTCTTGTGTGTTGGCTCTTGCTCTCATTCTTGTAAAGATCTCCCCATTGTTTCCCCCTTCGGATTTTTCCAACAAGTGGTATCAAAGCCAATGGTTTGCGGCTTGGATGAGTAGTTTGATCCCTGTATCGAAAGTCTTCCTAACAGAGCTTTCAGGCAAGCGTGTGGTGTCATTTCGTTGTTTGGCTCATATCTCATTCTTGTTTGTAAATCTAAAATTTTTTCTCAATCTTGAAATCAAGACCACTAAAGATTGACAGAAATACTCTTAAAAGAGAAAATATAACAATAGACACTCATAAACTAACACAGACTCTTTCTATAGCAAAAGATACTCGATTTTACTCTAACTTTTTAACATATTAAACTGTATAATTCTCTTCTAAGTTTTTTATATTTCCAAAGTAAAATTGTTCTTATATTTTTAATTTTGAAGAAACTAGTTGTTTTGAAAAGACAATTTTCGAATCTTGCAAAATTTGATTTCAAAGTTTAAGATAATTTGGATGATGATTTGGTGCTCAAGAAAAATTACTCTAAAATTAATTATACATTAAATTTGATTAATTCTATATAATTTGATAGAAATGAATCACATAAATCTTATCCAAAACAAAATCATAAATGATTTGAATTTGAAAAGCTTCTATAATTTGCAATCACGTGGAACGTTGAACAAGTGCATCCAGCTGAATTTTATTCCATTTAATTTCTATTTACTTTTCAGATTTTAATACCGCAATAATACGTCAACGTATAACAGCAGAAAAATATTTGAATTACACATGCAGGATGTTAAACTAAATTTGGACCAGTTCAAATAGTTTCTGTACAGTGCAATTTACGTGAAATAATCTGCTGCCTTAAATTTATTTAGCAAAAGCAGAACAACACAAGTTGGTTCCGTGAAAATTATTCAACGTAGGTCAGCACAATTTGTTTCCACTTTTATTTCTTAATTCAATTAAGTATAGGACTCAAATTTTGATGTCAATGACGTGACCAAGTAAGAAGTCAAATGTATCAGGTATTTTAATTTTATTTATAATTATGTAATTGATTATTGACATAAATTCTTGATAGAAACTTGATAAGTAAGAGATACAGCTGCAGTAAAACTAAATGCGTGAATCAGCTGCAGTATTTTATTAAAAAAATATAAATTTGAGCACCAATTGTTTCCAATATTAAACAATATCGTGAGAAAAATTCAGCTACACTAAATAATAAAAACAATTTCCATTATACAGAAAAACAAATTTGAAATGTTTTTTTTTTAAATAGTACACTAGATTTCGATTTGATTTCAAATAATTATGAATGTCCAATTGAGTGTAATTCTTGATACCAGCATGAGCCAAAAGATCAAAAGACAAATTCTTTTTTTATGAAAATTAAGTTGACAGTATAAATATAAAACAGAAAAATATTATTTAAAACAAATTGATTTCATCAAAATTAAATTTATTTAAAAAACAGTTTAATATTAAAAAATTTAATTGCATAAAAATAATTTAACTATTTTAAAAAGCAATTAGGTTCATTTTAAATCACTTTAAAGATATTCATCTTTTTTTAATTTTAAGCATGACTAATTTAATAAACTAATATTGAATAACAATTTATCTAAGTCTGTAATTCTTCTATATTTTACTGTACATATTTCTGATGCTTGAATATTAATATAACAGAGATAGTTAAATACAAACATATATACGTATAGTTATTTATCATCAAAATTATATTAAATGATTAAATCATCTAAAAAAAATTCATTCTAAAAATTTTCTAGTGTAATATTTCAACAATCTCCCACTTTTCTTAGGATTTTTTTCCGTTTTGGTGTACTTTTCAATATTAATTCTCAAAATGGATAGAAAAAAATTTATTTACTAAAATGAGCAAATTCTACTGATCAAAATAAAAGTGACATGCTGACGATTTCAATTAATGACATTAATTAAAATCGTTTCTCTCTCTGTAATCATTATTTAATTATTTGATATTATAATTGTTAGGTTTAACAATTAATAAAAAATAATAATAATCATTATATAATAATATTTAACAAATAATTTTTTAATTATTTAACACTATGTTTGTTACTTTAACAATTAAAAAATTAATAATAATAATTAACAAAATTGTAATAAAAAAATTAAAACATACAAGTTTATTTTAAATTAAAATAAAATAACATAACGATAATAATAAGAATAATTTTAATTAAATTCATATAAATTTAATTTAAATAATAATAAGAATAATTTCATACAAATTTAATTTAAAAAATAATTATTATTATTGAATTCAATTATTATTAATTATTATTATTATGTTATTTGATTTTAATTTAAAAAAAATTATTAAATTCATATGGATTCTTCTTCTTATTATTAACATTATATTATTTTGTTTTAATTTAAAATAAATTTGTATGTCTTAATTTTTTTATTATTAATTTTTTTGTTAATTGTAAAATAACAAACATAATACTAAATAATTAAAAAATTACTTGTTAATTATTATTATATAATGATTATTTTTTTATTAATTATTAAACATAACAATCATGTAGAGAGATAAACAATTTTAGTTAATGTTATTTATTAAAATAGTCAGTATGTCATTTTTATTTTGACTAGTTTGAAATTATGTTTATATAGCGAGCAGCACATTTGCCCATTTTAATAAATAAATCTTTTTCTACATAATTAATATTGAAAAATACACCAAAATAAAAAAAAAAAAAACTCTTTTCTTATCATGCATTAATAATAAATAGTTATAATAATATCAAAAAAAGTTAAATAAAAACGGAAAAAATTACATGTTTCTCTTTAATTATTTGTCATTTGCTGATTTTCTCTTTCTCTCTCCTTTTCCATCACACGAAGGGGTCATAGAAGGACTTACCATTGCTTGAGTTTCAACACATACATCATACGGTTCCTAAGGTGGGAGCACACTCATCCCTACGAGCTGCTAATCATTAGGAAGTGAGGGAGCATTATATTTTGGAGAAGAGTTTATAGATTCTGGTGTTTTAGGGGATCCATCAAAAATTGCAAATGTCTAAACAGAAACCTTTCCCATGAATTTTCATCAAAAATTACTTCTCAAATTAAAAACAAAACTTAAAACAAGAAACATAATTAATCATTTCAAGGAAACATATATCTTCACACAAATTTTCAAGATATAATATCTACCGCCAACGTTATCCAGGGATGCTTAAAAGAAACAGGAAATATAGAACTTATCTGCAGTTTAACAGAATTTGAAGAAGGCAAGTAATTGTAAATGAATCTAAACCAGATTTTATGCAGAAAATATAATATCACTTTAGTTTGTAAGAGGATGCAAAGAAATAGCAAGTCAAATATCAAAGATGCACTTGGTCATATGTTACAAACAGCATCTAATGCATTGAGAACAATAGATTAAATGCAGTGAAAGCTTGAACACATGTTAGCATTCATCCTCAATTAATAATTTCTGCATATGAATGAAAATGTGATTGGATAAAATCTGCTAAACTGCACATGGATCATCTCATTTGACTTAGAATGCAGAAATCAATCGCCTAAACTAGTATACGAGGAATTTCAAGAAAACAACCAGCACAAACCCTACTTGAAGCATTTGATTAAAATCAAGAAGAGAAATACAGTCTACCGTGAAAATTAAAGAAATGTTTTACTTTAATTAGTATTTATAAAAAATTTTATATGCAGAGAAGAGCATCAGCCAAAACAAATATTGCCTAGATCAACGGATATGTAAGAAACCAACGTGAAATGCAGTTCACATCATTCAATCAAAATATGTATAATGCCTATTAAATGGCTAACTTATGAATAAAATCAGATAAATTGGAATTAAAAGAAGGTGCAGTTCAGGTAAGTAAAAATTTGGAGAAGTTTGCAACTCGGTGAAAGATGTTTTTTTCTTTAACAGGAAATAAATATGAGAATGAAAAAGATTTATCATGCTTCAAAAAAAACCTTCACGCTGGAAGTAAAAACTGTGAAAGGAAACAAATTATATGAACACAAATTTTAAACGAAAATTTTGCGCCGAAGCAATTGATTGAAAACCAGGAAAAGAAATATATTATATTTCAAATAATTTTTTTTGCAAAACAAAAAGAATGGAATTTGCTTTTAGATAAAATCTGAAAGCAGGAAGTATTGAAATTTGTAGAAAATTAATCCAGAAACAACGTATATCAAAGTCTGCAACAACTCAATTAGAAAATCACAAAATCTATTCAAGATACGAGAAATCAGGAAATGCGATCTATCATTCAAAAATATTTGAAAAGATTTAAGAAAAGCATATTTCAATAGGCAATATATCTACTGCAACATATAGAAAAATACTGCAAAATGGCTCTTTAATTGGATTGAAAGGATTTTTACACAGCGAAACTATCGCACGTTGCCTATACATTTAATAGCAACACATAAAATTAATTGCAGGATTTTATTTTTTCAATTTCAGTTTTTATTTTTCCAATTTCAATTTTTTTATTTTCAGATTTTATTTATTTTTATTTTGATAATAAATTGTGTAACTCGACAAACATGACATGTATGAGATATTTGATCTCTATGATAATGTTTTATTAATGAGAATTTGTTGTATTGCGCTCTATTATCAATTCTGAATTAACTCAAGGCCAATTTTTGTTTTTCATTTATTATAGTTTGAGCTAAATAGTTAACTTTGTTTTTCATCAATAAAATATTTGTGCTCCCTTTTGAGCCTTGAAAGAAATTTTCTTCATCCTTAAACCTTTAATTCCTAAATGTTTTAACCTTGACTGCCTTACTGTGACATGGTCCTTAATGTGGTTCAAGTTTAGGGGGGAAGTTAAACCTTCAAGTCTTTGAAATAAATTTTTCTTCGTCATTGAATGTTTTAACCTTGACTGCCATTCTATGAACTGAGAGAGCAAGGAGATGATGGTCCCTAGTGTGATTCAAGTTTGAAAGAAGAAATTAAAAGTATTATGTAAGGATGTATGGAAGAAATTCCTTCATATGCATGTGCTAATGTGTTCTTCTTCTTCCTTGGAGTTTTTCAATGTGAATTCACGGTTGAATGGAGCATGCAACAGTTTGGGGAAGAATTAGAACTAGATGAAATTGAGGTGGATTTGTAGTTGAATTCAATAAAGTGGGGTTAGGTCAACACTTAGGAGAGAGTCTAGAAAAGTGTCTTATGTAAGACCCATCTAAACAGAACCCTGACAAGTTTATAAGTGCTAAAATTATTTGGACTGCAATTCAATATATTCATCAAAGTTCTTTTTACATGTAGAGAGCTCCTCTCTTTATATAAAAAAAAAATATGACTAAACCTATCTTGTCTTGCAAGTTTCAAAAAAAAAAAAAAAAAACACTCTTAAACAGGAACATGACAAGTGGTAAGACATGAGTGGAGAGGATCATCTCCATTAGGAGAATGTCATGTGCCCGAGATAGCTTGCAGCCCCAACTATTAATTCCCCTTCAATGAAAGAAGGATAAGTGGCAAAAAAGACTTAGTAGGCAAGCTTTCATGTGACGCCTACTTGCCTCACATGTGGTTCCTACATAAGCTTGTTTGACACCTTCTTCGAGTCTTTGTAAGCCCCCAAAAAGGGACATTCTATGTGGTTGTGATACAAGGCCCAAGGGCTCAAATCCTGTTCTACTAGGTTCAAAATACAAGGCCCAAAACTGTTCTACTTGGCTTAAAAAATACAAGGCTCAAAATAAATTCTACACTACTATACAATTTTTACATATAGAAGTCTTGTATTATTGATGCTCCAAATACTCTAGAGTGATCTTCTTCAAAGTTGAACTTGAGCCCAAAAGTTCTTTTAAAGGCTCGCACAAGTCCAATTGGGCTCAAACTCCTTATAAGCTCTTGATTAAGACTCTAACTTTATGACCTCTTTACTTTTATCTTCAGTGTTGTAGACAATCCCCATCACTAAGTCAAAACCAGTTCTGTGCAATCTTATGTCGATTTCGTGTAAGTGCTTCTATTACATTTTAGATATGTAGTTGGTGACATTTATCAGTCGGTTTGAATCTGACAATTGGTGGTTCAAATTATAGATATTACTATGTGTTTCATGAAAGTGGTTCAAATGTAGCTTTGCCATTTTTCTTTGCAGATATTTTCAAAAATTATCAAGGGATTTATACTTTGTTATTTAGGTTTAGTTAGTTGTTCAAAATGGTTTATTTTTTGTTAATATTTGTTTAATTTGGTTTGACTTATACAAAACCCAATGCTAAAATAGATCGATTTTTCACATTTGTTGATTACTTGTTAATATTTGTTTAATATGGTTTGACTTGTATGAAATCCAGTGCTAAAATGGATGGTCTTTCCACATTGGCAGATTGTTTGTTAAGATTTGTTCAATCTAGTTTGAGTTGTTTTATTACTCACTATGTGTTGGTTCATTATAAAACTTATTAGTAGTTGTGTATGATCAAACTGGTGACCTATTATTCCAATTTTATGCAGAAACAAATTTGTTAGTTGATGTTGAAAAATCCAAAACCTATATCAGATATATCTCCAAATGATCTAGCTAGTGTCATATTTGGTAAGAAACATCCAATTTAGTTTGGATGACTATTATATAGGGCTTACCCTTGTTTTCAAGTGATCCTCAACAAGATTATGTGGTATGAACTTTATTTTGTCTAATGCAACTTCACCAAATATGAAGGGCAAGGTAGTGAAGATGGAAGATGACCTCGTAACTATCAAAAGTCAAAAGTCAACATTACTTACCTATATTAATTCTATATAAGACATTCCAAAACATTTTGCTACAATGGTTCTGGTTTGATACATGCATTTATTAATGAGATATAACTTAGTAATTTACTTAAAAAATTACTTAAATTTTACAATATTATTATCTTCATTTATTTTAATAAACATTGAAATTGAATAACTTATAACTATTATTTATATATTTAAGAACCAGATATTGAAAATGATGCTCCATCACTAAATAATAACATATCAAGGAAAAGGAAGATTGATTAAAAAAATACGTTATAATAATGTTTAAACTTTGGAAATATTGTGGTTTTCTAAATGTTAACTGTTTTGTGATGTATTGGTATGAATTTTTTTTTTTTTACTTTTTTAATATTAAACCAAAACAATTAATGAATGAATATATGTTGGTGAATATAGCTTTTTTGTATTGTTATATTATTTTATTAGTAATTATAGAAAATATATTTTATTAAATTATGATATTATAAAATGGTGGATAATTATCATTGATTTAATATTGAATTACTACTACATTTCAGAATTTATTATAATAATAGTCATTAAAAATGCTAAATTATAACAAAATAATCCAGTTGACATGCTCCCCTCTTTACATTAAAATCGTTTTTCAATTAAAAATACTACCACAATTTTAATTGACATACAAAAATACAAATAAGACCTTCATTTTATATTTTGTATGACAAAGAAAATCTATGACAACATGTGAAACTACGATATATATATATATATATATATATATATATATATATATATAAAGATAACTATCACCACAAACACAATGTTTTGTAATGACAATTTTTCAAAAATCACAATGCAAGTTCTTTAGCTTTTATGTTTAGGAAACAAAGGTGATATTCATGCTAAATTATATGCCGCCATGATTGTCATTGAAATAGCCATGAGTAAAGGTTGCAATTTTTTGTTCAAATTTGTTGGCTTGGTGCGGGAAAATGAGAAGTAGATGAATCAACAGTTTAAAATACACTAATAGGACAAATGTTTCGGTTTTCCACATTTATATACGATGATAAACTTCATTCCTTCGCTATTAATGTAGAACAAGGTTTTGTTTGGTAGAACATAGTTTCATTCTTTATACAAAGGATTTCTTCTCAAATAGTTAAAGTTTGTTCACCTTCGTATAAGTTTAGATAACCGTTTTTGATTTGGATGCTGTGAAAATCTAGTTATTAGTGATACTTATGCATTTCCTTTGCTTAAAAAAACAAAAAATAGATTCATAATTAATTAGAAGACACAATTAGTTATGAAAATAACATAATTAATAATAATATTAAATAATGATTCTTCTTCATTTTTTTCCTTACTCTTCCCTCCTCGCATCACTCAACCAAATTAGAATGGGTAAAAATAGAAAAATAATAATAATAAATGCAATATTAAAAAATGAAAAGAAGAAATGGGGATATATATTAAATATTTTATAGGATAACTTAGGCTTCTGTTTAACCCCATTACTTAAAAAGTGGTAATCGACTGTAGTTTTGGGTTTTAATGCCCTTCCCACTCAAAACAAAAAAGAAGTTAGAAGATGGTGATAGTGAAAAAGGAAACATTAATGGTACACCTTCTTTTAACACTTTTTATCTAAATCTCATAGAATAATATTTATTTCCTAGATTCATTAAAATACTATTTTTAGAAAAACATTTGGGGAGCTACATATGACATATTTTACTAACCTGTTATTGTCAGGAACACATTTCCCAAGAGAGGTAATTTGGAGAAAACAGTTCTTTTACTTTTATCATATTTTGATCCATCATATTATTCATATATTAAACAATCATGCTTGCTGCTTTCACAAAGAAGATCAGACATTCGCTCACAGTAGACCCATATAAAATTGTCCCTTATATTGCTTAGTACAGAAGAATAAAGAGTATCAATGATATAATCATGATTAAGATGAATGGATCAAGAATTTATTTTAACAGGGATAAAACCTTATTTCACTAGTTAAAATTGGTTACATTAACCACACAAATATCATTCAATTTAGTTATAATGAAAATTTTAATATGATATGTATTTTCAACAATTTCAATCATTGTCCTTTTCAGCTTCCCTTTCTACCTCTTAGCAAGATTGAAAATTACCTAAGTTATTTCCCTCATACTTTATTAAATAAAAGTGAGAGTTATAAGTAGAATAGATAACTTATTTCTAATTTAGAAATCATCTTGTTCCTATAATTAAATTAAAAAGCATTTAAAAATGTAATGAGTTTAATTACTGGGTTAAGTTTATGTCAATAATATAATAATAGTAATAAAGAAATATTTTGGCAATTTTACAAGATTATTTAGAATTTTCTTAATTTTGAAGTAACCTAGTCAACGCTTTCAAGACAAAAGATGTTTTAGTCGTTATAATATTAAATTAAGACGGTTTTAGTAAAAGTGTGTATGAATAATTTTTGACGTTAAGTGGTGTTTGTTCTTGCTGTTCTACTCATGGTGAAGAAAAACAAAAGGAAGTGAACGAAAAGAGAAGAGTCTGAGGGAGACGTGAATGAAAGTGGAAACAAAGATCACCTGCAATCTAGTGTTTAAAATTGGAAATGTTAGTTTTGCCCCTAACAAGTGAAAGTCACAGTAAGGGCTCTATAAGCAGGGAATGTTAATGAAACGATGATTAAAAAGTGTAGAAATTATAGTGCAAAGTTGTAGGATAGAGCGTAGGTTATATAGGGGTTGTCGCATTGGTTGCAGAATGAGTACACACAATCTATTGACTCTGAGACTAAGATTTGGTGAACCCCGACAAGCTCGAATAAAGTTTCCACTTCCCCGTGTTACCGGCAAACAATGTTTAGTCAGCGGTCAACCACATTCCATTCTAACTCTATTTTTCAAAATCAAATCATTTTTTTCAAAGCTAATTTATTATATACTAATCTCCACCATAAATTTATTAAGATAATACAGTTAGAATTAATCATCTTATTTAAATTATTTTTTACATCAATTTTTAAGTCATATAATACTATGATGAAGTATACAGCAATAGACCTTCAATTAACATATAAACCATTCTTCCATTTTCACACAGTACATTAATGATTCCACCATTGAGATAATATAATTCTAAGTATTATCTATTGCAAATTAAAACATATATATTTAAATTACTTGAATTCTCAATGTAGAACTATTAGGGTACACTGCCACAATGAATATAATTTTTTATACACGACAAGAGTGAGAAACAGGTACCATTTATGTTCATGTACTATATTGGGAAACTACCTCACAAAAAAAGTAACAGATAAGAAGAACAACGTCATCTCTTCACTTTTCAACACTATTTGGATGCAGATTTGCAGATTGCAAAAAAAAGACAGCAATGACTCCTATTGGAGAGGAAGCACATAATCAAGGAGCTGTTCAGCAGAAAGAAAAAAATAAGTAGATAAAAATAAAGATATCTATTTAGAAAAAAATACACATTATAATTCATACTATTTTTTATAGTGTAGGAATTAAAGATATAAATATTTATAACACTTTGTTAGTTTAGATTATAAATATAAATATTAATAAATACTTTATTATTTCTTCACATGATGTTAGAGACGTTATTCATTTTAATTTAATTAGTTTATATTTGAAAAAAAAAAGGCACTGCCATAGATTTCTTTTAAAACACAAATACTCATTCAATAATTAATAAAAAAATTGGTTTATTTATTTTACTGTGTGAGTGTTTGTATATTTGGTTTTTTATTTGAGAGAGAGAGAGAGAAAGAATAAAAAGAGATATACTAAAAGAAATAATAATTATCATATGCATATTCTAAATTTTAAAACATAATAGTACTTAAATTTTATAACTTTTATTTTATTATAAGTAAATTACACTTGTCTCCCACAAACTTACATTAAATTACACTCATTTCGTAGTTCTAAAATAGGCATTTATTTTAGTTATATTTTTAATAAAATAACACTTAAAATTTTATTTTTATAGTTTTTAAATAAGTATACACATCTCTTATATTTTTTATAAATAATATTCGTCTTCCTTCTTTTTTAAAATAATAATATTTTTTAAATAAAATAAGAATAGTAAATATTTCTCTATTAGAACATAAAAATATTGTAAAGTGTATTTATTTGATAATCAAAAGATGAACATGCTATTTTATTAAAAGTAAAAATAAGTAAATATTATTTTAAAACATGATGAATAATATATGATTTGAGGGAGTTAAAGTGTCATTTCCCCCTTGTTCCATATTTAATACAGTATGGTTGACTTGGTTCTAATTTTTATTTTGGCCTGTTTTCAAAATAATTTTTTGAATTTCAGAAAGTTTTGACTCCAATGCTAAATTACATCTCTTAAATATTATAATTAAAATATATTCTACTAAAAATATGAAATATTTGCTTCTGATATTTTTTTTAATTGCTTGACTAAATAAATTTATAATGTTATCTTTATGAGAATGGACCTGTGATCCGAATGATACACCTGTGCTGACCTGCGTCCACATATAAAATATTGAAGAAAATGCAATGACTTTATCTTTAACAATTATAGATTCTTCTTTTAGTGTAAGCTTTTAGAGTTACTTTTTCTCTCTTTAGTATATGAAAGGACAATCCCTTACAATGATATAAGGATTGAGCCATGTTTCTGAATGCCATGTGTGCTGCAAATCTTACGGAATGATATTTGTGAGGACCCAATAATGGAGTGTGCAAACACATCCACTCATCACAGTTGGAATAAACAAAAACTGCACATTTCTTTCACCGTGGCATCGCATGTGCACTGCAGTTTACCTCGCAGCTCAACCAGTCACGATCATGTCTGTGGTTTTGCCAACTATCTTTCTTTCATTTTTGCAGGTCTTTTATGTAAAAATGAATTAGACAAAATAAGTTATAACTGAAATAATAGCTTAAACACATTTTTTAATTAAATAAAATAAAGAATTTTGTTTATAGATACACAATTGCTGAACCACAACCAAATTCACACTAATATATCAGAGTTTAGGATATTTGTTAGGTGACATAGAGAGTTTGGGACCAATATGAGAGAGATGGATAAGGAATGTGTCAGTTAAACCTGAAGGTATTTATATTCACATTCAAAGTTTCTGTTTGTTAGGGCAAAGACAGAGTGTTAATAGAATGTAGAAAGGAATGTAGGTTGCTATTGTGTCAGATATATAGAACCATAGAAATAAGGTGGTCTTTAAATGTAGAATAGTGGATGATGAAGAGATTTTTTGTTTAGCACAGTTAAAGGGTTGGTTGTGGTTCAAGTATAAGCGGATGAGAAATTCATTTTCATATTCGGATTGGTACTTTTCTACACTGAAATGTCTTCAATCGTTGGTATAGTGTAGTTTAGATTACCTTAAGTGTACCCAGATGTCTTTTGGAGGGTGAGAGTGGGTAGGAAGCATAGGAGTTTGGTTGTTTTACAAGTACACACAGGTTAGAGATGACAGTCTATACCTCAAGCGGTGGAGCAATGGGAACCTGAACTATAAAGGGTGCAGAACTGTTGCCTTTGTCACGTTTATTAGTGCTGATATGTAATTACGTATCTTCTATCGCAATGGTTTGTGTTCTTCTTTAGAGTAAGCGGGTGTGACTTCTGCATTTGCATCCCTTAATGGAGCTAATTTGGCTTATGTTCACTTTTGTATTACAGTTTTCTACTTCATCTAGCTCTGCGGTTTAGTTTGAACTATGTTTTATACCCGGACTAGAAAGGTTGTATAAGGGTTGGAGTACCCCTGAAATATTCCTTTTTTAATTCAATTTATTTTTGACTGTTCAAAAAAAACTAATATATCAGAGTTTTACAATCACAAACTAAAATAGTGAAAGTAAACAACTCAAGAAACTAAACCTTGAACCCTACAAGATTTGCTTACACACTTAGTAACACCTTGTTACTTTATTGTACCCAGAAACAATATCACCTGAAACATATCAACATAGCATAAAAGAATAAACTAGGTGAAGTTTTATGTTTATCTTCAAATACAATATTGATTAGAATTTGCACAAAGAAAGCTTCAAGAACAGCTTTCAGCTCAGTTTGGACTCTCTCTTAATAGTAGACAAGATTTCAAAAACTTTTATTTTGATCTCTTGTTAAATGGTTTAGAAATGAGAGAGTTATATAGATTTCAATCTGTCTATTTTAACATTTTAAAATAAATTGTGTTTTAATATATTAAATTCACTTCCTGCAAAAAGTAATCAATCAACTCGTCATTTTAACAGATTTAAACATAAGAGTCCAAAGCCTTCACTAAACTTAAGTAATTTTATTCTAATAAAAACTTATTTTAATGAATTAAAATAGAGATGTCATAGTTTTAAGTGCTTTTAATCAATTAAAACAAGCATCTAATTGATTAAAATGTTTTTTTGTAGTCATTCCATACCAATTAAGAACATTTTAACATAATAAAAAGGTCTTTTAATCGATTGAAAAATAGCTTATCATTAAGATAAGCTCTAATTCATTGAAAAAATATTTCTAGCTACAATTTTAGGATTAAATCATAAAAGAGAAAACTTACAATAGTTCTTAGTCAACATAACATAACACGCCCTAAAACACTTATATATTTTCATGATCATTCTCAATCTTCAAATTCTTCATGAGAAGTGTTGGATTAATCAAATACATGAGTTGTAGCTCCAACAGAATCAAGAATTCAAACAAGAACCTTGCCACAGAAAGATCAAGAAGAAGAAATTTCAAGGAAGATTTACAAGAGAAATACTTATAGAATTGAGGGAAAAAATAAAGAGGCAAAATAAAATGTAACTCTTTTAATGATACATGTGAGGATGAGGCTCATGAAGAACAAGAGAAAAAAGAGCTTGATAGACTAAAAATAAGGAGCATGGCTAAAAGAGATACAAGATAAAATAAAGAAGCAAATGGAAGGAATAAAGACTAGAAAACAACTCAAGGCTTTGGAAAAAGAAATAAAAAGAATAGATTTAGAATGGTCTTAAAATTGTACAAAACTGGAGAGAGTTGAGTATTGGAGAAATAAGAACTTGAGAGAATCATTTTGACTCTTGAAGCTCTTGAAAATCCGACCATGTGCATTGGATGTCATGTCATCAAGAGTAATGAGTGTTTTTCCCTAATTTTTAGAAACCACCGTGTGGTTTCCTTAATTTCTAGAGATTAAGACACTTAATTCTAGTTAACTTGGCTAATCTCTTTTGTCCATTCATGTAACTCTTTGGCTATGAGCTTTCTTTACAAAAGGAGAGTATCCTTTGTACATTTACATAAGTTGAATGGGAATTAGAGTTTCATTGGTAAGTTTCTTTGAGAGAGTTGAGTGAGAGTTCCTCTTCTCTTATTTTGAGTCTTATCTTGAGGAGCTTTCTCAAGTGGTTGCTTGCCTTGCACTTATCCTTAGAGAAATTCTTTGAAGGTGGTGTGTTCTTTTCTCCCTTCTCTTAGTCCATTTTTTAGTTTCTTTCATACTTGTTTTTCCTTGTTGTTTCTTGAATGTTGAATACTATTTTCTTGTTTCTCACCCATAGTTGCGCCATTTCACTATCTTCTTGTATGGGTCTTTGATACATGCAAGGATGAAGCGCCTGTGGAGCAAGAAGAGGATAAGAAACAAGGAACATGATTAGAAGAAAAGAAGAAGAAGAATTGAAGAATTAGTTTGAAAGAAGAATGACAAGAGGAAAAATTAGAGCTTTGGAGGAGGAGATTAAAAGAATAAATATAGCTCTTGAAGAAACTTGAGAAAATACAAGAAGAGACCTAGTTAACTTTGTTAATCTTTTGTTAATCCTTTTGAACTTTGGATGTCCATGACCTATTATAAATAAGACTCAAATATTTTGTACAAATCATGAAGTATAGAGTGAATGAAAGTACCTTTGAAAGATTTTTCTTGAAAGTTGAGTTTTTCCTTTCTCTTTTTGTTTGAGTTCTTATCTTGAGAAGCTTTCTCAAGTGATGGCTCCTCTAGCACTTATCCATGGAATTCATTCCATAGGTGGCGTGTTCTCCCTTTTATCTTTTTCCTTATTTCATTTTCCATTTCATTTACATAGATAGTTACTTGTTCTCTTGTTTTTCTACATTATCATACCATATACTAACCAATGCCTTCCATTGTTGCGCCAACTTCATTCCTTTCATTGTTGGGTTCTGTTCTTCATCTTCCAAGAGGTTGATCTAGATCCTACACTTCTCCAAAGAACCGTAGCAGTCTTGTTTTCCATCTCCTTTTTTAGTTGATCTAGATCCTAACCAGCCCTCCACAACCATATCATATAGGTATTATAGAATATTCTACGAAAATAAAAAAAAAAATATTCCACCTTGTAAGACAAAGTATGAGATGTCTAATATAGAGGAATAGACACGTGAAGTATATCTTCCTTCAACATGTCACTTTTCAAGGTCATATGTTAGTTGTAATTACTTGAACATGTCACTTTCAAGTACATGTAAAGGTTGAAAATACTTCACATGTCATCCTCCTTTCCAAGAGACGCACCATGTGCTCTCTTCCATATACACCTTTCTAACTTTCAAGGGTCATTCATATGTTAAACTAAGATTAAGGAGTTAACTTTGTGTTAATCATAAAATTATAGTGAGACATTAAGTGTAATCATTAGCTTAAGCATCATAACTAGGCTTCTGTTAAGTGTCTTCATTACTTTTGTGTTCAAACTCAGGATTTATTTTTTTCTTTGGTGTTCACATTTTAAAAACCCATTTCATTCTTCATTTGGCTTAATTTATACTTTATAAAAACGATGTCCAAGTCTCTCTTGTACCTACACTTTAATATTGAATACAAATCATTTTGTAAGAATACTTTGAGTGTCTTGAAAATGTGAAACTTGTCTTGGTTCTAATCTTGGAAAGATTCTTCAACAAGTGAATCTTCATTGCGCATATCGTTTGGAAATCTCTCTAAAGGTGGTGTTTATTCCCTTTCTCTAATCTTAATTCATTTTCTATTTTCATTTGTAACTTGTTTTTGTTTTCTACTTGTTTCCATGGATGTGCCCCGAGCTATCTTTTCTTCCATCATTTTGGTTTCTTTAATAACTCTTTGAGTTGATATATTTATCCACCTTTCAAAAATACATTCAATAGTTTCTTGAATATTTTTCAATACTCTCATAGGTTTTCCATATCAAGTTTTATAATGGCACATCTTTCTTTTCTTATAGAAGTGGCTCTTGAAACTTAGAGATATTTCTCTAAAAATAGCTTTTCCAACTAGGTGACAAGAGTACAACTAATCTTTTACTCTCTTATAAAATGAAAAATAGAAAGACTTTAAGTTTTATATGGTCCTCGACACACCTTGACATCTCATAGTATAACAAACAACGTGAAATTTCTTCAAGTTTTTTTTAGATCCTCACCTACAAGGCCACAAATCAATCATAGTATAACAAACAACATGAAATTCCTTCAAGTTTTTATGAGATCCTTACCTACAAGGCCACAAATCTATGAAACAAGTGTATTGATCCAATTTTCAAAATGAATGAAACATCATCAAGATATTGGATGCATCCTTACATCTGATCCAACCAATTTTCTGAAATTTCTTTTATCCGTGATATCAAGATTATAATCAAATTTGAGAATGGAATGCTTGAGTGGTACTTGATGAACAATTTTTTTTTGTCTCTATATGAAATGGTAATAGTATTCCTAGTACGATATTTATACATTAAATAATAAAAATAGAAAAATTGTTGAATTTTAACAACTCACTAGGTGAAATACGATTTGATGGGCGAATTGGCAAAACTTTCTCAAGAAAACTAAGAACAAATGCTACTGAATGCAATTTCCCTCAACAAGTTCATTGTCGCTCACCCAAATATCAAATTATAAAAAAAAACATAAAATAATTTCATTGAACATAATCACACAAACACTCGAACCAAATACTCATACCATTTTTGCTTCCACTTTTTCATGTGCACCCTTTATTTGTACGTCTACCACATGGTGAATTGGGAGTGGGGTAAAGCTTAACTATGTAACCTTGTAGTACTTTTGGTCTTTCCTTTTCTTGCATGCCTAGCTTACCTATGTTTAGGAGCATGCAATGATTGTCTTTCAATTATTATGTCTCAATTAATGTTCTTTTCTTTTTAGATTAAATCATTTTTTTTTATGTAATAAGTATTTATATTGAATATTTCATGTATTGTGATAATATATTTAAAGTAATGTTCATAAACAAGAGATCATTTTTGCTTTTTGTAAAATCATATCAAATTTACCATCTCAACCCAAATTCTAAGATTAATATGCTAATTAGTAGAATGTGATATTTAAAGTATTGTACTTTTTTTCTTTATTTAACGGTGGGTGCATGTTTGGGGGGCCTTTATTGCAGACTTAATCACTTATTTTGAAAAAGTTATCTCTCAAAGTTGAAATAAAATGAGCGATTATTTTCTCAAAATAAGTTGAACTGAAGAGATCAGTCCAGTGAGCACATCAAATTTGCGCCCAAGCGAGGTGTTTTCGCTCGAACGAAAAGTCACTTATCCAGAATCCGAAAGAACGCGTTAAAAGGAATTTTAAGGTTTTTAGAAAGGGAATCTGGATTAAGAGGACTGGATAGCGGAAAAAAAGAAGAACTACTAAGGATTCCTGCTCTTCTTTTGGCAATCTTTCTTCTTTGAAGTGTAATGGCTACTATGAGTAGCTAAGTTCCGCAACTTTGGGATTGAATGTAACTTCTTTAACTCATTTGTATTTTGGTGATTTTAAATATAATATTCAGTTTCTACTCCATTGCTATTTTCATCTTATGCTTAATGCTTGATTTTATTTTTATCAATAGAGTCTCGATTTTGATTCTTAAACTTAACTGGAAAGTATTTTTGAGTTTCCGACCTAGATGAAAATAGTCAATATGTTGGAATACTAGGGATAGGTTTCAATATATTGATTGCGTATTACATCCGTTCTTAATGCTGGGTAATTTACTAAATAGCTGAGGAATCAGTGTTTAGGAGATTTCCTTATGAATTTCATATAAGAGGAATCGGTGTGAATGATTTTAATTTGTGCATCAATTGAGAGTAGTTATGAATATTGCATTTTATTATCAATTCCAAAATACGAATGAGGGAAAGAGATGAAGTTCAATCCCAAAATCCTTCTAGATTTTGCAAACTCCGTTTTTCAATTGTTACTTGTTTTTAATTGTTCTTTTACGTTCTTGACTCAACTTATCATCAAATCTTCATAAAACCTTTAATTACTTAGTGAGTAGTGACGCTTAAGTTAAAACAAAACTGTTCTCTGTGGGATCGACATCCTTACTTTATAAATTTATACTACTTGTGACTCGATACACTTGCCAGATAAAAGTCTTAACAAGTTTTTGGCGCCGTTGCCGGGGAACAGTCATTGTTTTTGAATTTGAGAACATAGCTCATTAAATACTGTGAATATTGTTTTTACTTTATTGTTGTTATTTATTTTTATTTTTTTTCTTTTGTTTTCTTTTTGTTTTAGTTAGTTACTAATCCTCTTGTGCTAATTCTTGCTTAAGTTGTTCCTGATTTATGTTTTGGAGGGGACAGGTTCCTAAAGATCAACTTCAGTTTGATTCAGAAATAAAAAAGACAGCTCGGAACAACCGTAGAAGAAAAAAGAGATCAAAGCAAAGAGTAAGAGGAGAACCTTCTGCCAGCCCTCATAGAGATATTCAAGTAAATCAAGAAGAGGATATGGCTGATAGAGACAGAGCCCCACCACCGCCTCCACCTAGGAGAATCCTAGGGAATTATGCCATGCAGCAAGGGCCAAGACATTTCTCTAGCATAACAATGCCTGTTACCACTCGACATGTAGAAATGAAGGCGGCCTTCCTCAATTTGATTAGTGCCAACCAGTTCACGGGAATGGATAATGAAGATCCATACTCTCATCTTGCCACATTTTATGAGCTTGTTGGAACTATGGGGTTTGAAGAATGTGATACTGAATATGCTTACCTTCGTTTGTTTCCTTTCTCATTAGCAGGTAAAGCAAAAGAATGGTTGAAGTCCCATCCCAATCAGAGTCTCACAAGCTGGAATGATGTAGAGGAGAAATTTCTGCAGAGATTTTTTCCACTATCCCGTTTTATCAAGGCCAAGTCAGACATTTCCACATTCAGGCAAGGGTCGGATGAAGCATTCTGTGATGCTTGGGAACGCTTCAAAGTGATGCTCAGAAAATGCCCAAACCATGGCTTGGAAGACATAGCTCAACTGACCATTTTTTACAATGGTCTGAGGCCTGATACTAAGATGATATTGGATGCAGCAGCTGGAGGTACCATGATGGATGTGGATGTAGAGCAAGCAACCAGAATCATTGATGCTCTAGCTTCTACAGACTATCAGGCCCAACATGACAGGCAAGTTGTTCAAAAGAAGGGAATGCTTGATCTTAGTACATCTGATGCACTCTTAGCTCAGAATAAGATCTTGACCCAGCAGATGGAGGCAATCACAAAGCAATTATCAAAGTTGCCTCAGCAATTACAGGCTGTGCAGTCCTCTACCAATCAAAGCCAAACTATGAAGTGCGACTTCTGTGGAGGTGACTACCCAAACGGACAATGCTCTTTTCAAGTCAACCATTCACAAGAAGAGATTCAATATATGGGAAATCAAGGTAGGCAAGGTGGTTTTTCTGGAAATTATCAAAATAATGCATCTCAAGGGTGGAGACACAATCAAAGTCAAGGTTTTGGGTGGAAATAGGACGCTGGTCCATCTAATAGGCAGCCCCCTTTTCAACAGCAACAATTCTCTTCAACTCAAGATAGAACAACCAAGTTGGAAGATACTCTGGAAAAGTTCATGCAAGCCTCTATGGCTAATCAGAAGAATACAGAAGCCTCCATCAGAAATCTTGAGACACAAGTTGGTCAGCTAGCCAAACAGTTAGCAGATCAACAAGGAAGCCAATTCTCAGCCAACAGCCAAACCAACCCCAAAGAGCACTGCAAGGCAATTACAACAAGGAGTGGAAAGGTTGTGGGAGAAGGCATTGGTGATAAGCTTAATGCTGAAGAGAGTGGAATGGAAAAAGAAAAAGATGAGAGTGAGGGAGAAAAAGAAAAGAGTAGAGAAGAAAGTGGGAAGAGTGAGAAAAATTTCAAGAGTGAAAATCAGATGAGAAGTCCCCCTGTGAGGGATGTTTCTTACCCACATGCTCCCTCAAGGAAGGATAGGGATAGGCAATTTGCAAGGTTTACAGATGTTCTAAAAAGGTTGCAGATTAATATTCCATTCACTGAAGCTCTGGAGCAAATGCCGACTTATGTCAGATTTATGAAAGAGCTATTGACAAAGAAGAGAAAGATCCCTGATCAGGAAACATTTGAATTAGAAGCTGGGTGCAGTGCCATTATTCAAAAATCCTTGCCACAGAAATTCAGAGATCCAGGAAGCTTCACCCTACCTGTCACCATAGGAAATCTCACTATGGGAAGAGCTCTATTAGATCTTGGAGCTAGCATCAACCTCATACCCCTCTCTATGCTAAAGAAAATTGGAGAAGTTGAAGTGAAACCCACAAGGATGACACTACAACTGGCTGATAGGTCAATAAAACATCCCTATGGAATTGTTGAAGATATGATAGTGAAGGTAGACAAATTCCTATTCCCCGTTGACTTTGTGGTTATGGATATGGAGGAGGATGCTGCAGTTCCTCTGATCCTAGGAAGACCATTCATGAAGACTGCAAAGATTATCATTGATGTTGATAAAGGGGAATTGAAGGTGTGTGTGCAGGATGAAGAAGTGAGCTTTGATGTATTCGAAGCCATGAAACATCCAAGTGGTGCAAGAGAGTGCTTCAGAGTAGATGTTTTGGATGAGATCTGTACTGAACAACAAACAAGGCTATGTACCTCTGAGCCTTTGATGAAAACTCTCATCAATAACCTTGAAGAGTTGAATGAATGGGAAGAAGAAGAGGTGAGAGAGTGCTGGGAAAAATTGGGGAAGGCAAAGGAGATTCTTGAAAGCAGTGCCCAAAAGCCAGAGAAGATTGAGGAAAAGAGCTCTAAACCACAGAAGATAGAGTTAAAATAGCTACCACCTCATTTGAAATATGTTTTCCTTGCTGAAAATGGGGAACAACCAGTTATCTTGAGCAGCTCATTGACAACAGATGATGAGGAGAAAGTGGTTGAAGTTTTGAGAGCTAACAAGGGAGCAATTGGATGGACTATATCTGATCTAAAGGGTATCAGTCCTTCGTACTGTATGCACAAGATCCATATGGATCAAGATTTCAGACCAGTGGCACAATCTCAGAGACACTTGAATCCCACTATGAAAGAGGTTGTGAAGAAGGAGGTGCAGAAATTACTGGAGGCAAGAATGATCTACCCTATCTCTGATAGTGCCTGGGTTAGTCCAGTACAAGTGGTACCAAAGAAAGGTGGAATGACAGTGATTCATAATGAGAAAAATGAGTTGATTCCCACCAGGACTGTCACAGGATGGAGGATGTGCATAGATTACCGGAAGCTAAATCAAGCTACTCGGAAGGATCACTTCCCACTGCCCTTCATGGATCAGATGTTGGAGAGGCTTGCTGGAAAGGCCTACTATTGCTTTTTGGATGGGTACTCTGGGTACAACCAAATTGTGGTAGATCCAGAAGATCAAGAGAAGACAGCCTTTACTTGCCCCTTTGGAGTGTTTGCTTATAGGAAGATGTCATTTGGGTTGTGCAATGCCCCCGCCACATTTCAAAGGTGTATGCTTGTCATCTTCTCAGACTTGATAGAAAAATGTATTGAAGTGTTCATGGATGATTTTTCTGTATTTGGATCTACCTTTGATGACTGCTTGGAAAACTTAGACACTGTACTGAAGCGGTGTGTAGAGACCAACCTGGTGTTAAATTGGGAGAAGTGTCATTTTATGGTGAAGGAAGGGATTGTCTTGGGTCACAGAATATCTGGCAAGGGAATTGAAGTTGACAAAGCCAAAGTAGAAGTGATTGAGAAGCTGCCACCACCTACCAACATCAAGGGTGTCAGAAGCTTTCTGGGGCATGCCGGTTTCTATAGAAGATTCATCAAGGATTTCTCAAAGATCGCCAAGCCTCTTTGCAACTTACTGAATAAGGACACTTCTTTCCATTTTGATAATGATTGCATGATTGCTTTTAATTATTTGAAGGAAAAACTTATTTCTGCACCTATCATCACTGCTCCTAATTGGAATTTTAATTTTGAACTTATGTGTGATGCAACTGACTATGCTGTAGGAGTAGTACTAGGACAGAGAAAGGAAAAAGTTTTTTGTGTAATACACTATGCAAGTAAAATTTTAAATGATGCTCAAAGTAACTACACTACCACTGAAAAGGAGTTGCTTGCCATAGTATATGTACTGGAAAAGTTTAGATCCTATTTGATAGGTTCTAAAGTTGTTGTTTTTACTGATCATGCTGCTATTAAGTACTTGTTGAATAAATCAGATTCCAAACCAAGACTTATCAGATGGATTTTATTGTTGCAGGAATTTGATCTGGAGATCAAGGATAAAAAGGGTTGTGAGAACAATGTGGCTGATCACTTGTCATGACTTGCTAATGAGGAAGTAACAACTCTTGAGCCAGAGGTGCTGGCTGAGTTCCCTGATGAGAAGCTCCTGGCTGTACAAAAAAGCCCATGGTTTGCAGACATGGCAAATTTCAAGGCTGCTGGAGTTGTCCCAGAAGAGTATGAGTGGTGTCAAAGAAAAAAGCTCTTCAAGGAGGCCAATCAATATGTCTGGGATGATCCTCACTTATTCAAGATAGGAGCTGATAATCTATTGAGACGATGTGTCACCCAAGAGGAAGCCAACAAAATTCTTTGGCACTACCATAACTCACCATATGGCGGTCATTTCAATGGAGAAAGAACAGCTGCTAAAGTCCTGCAAGCTGGATTCTTTTGGCCCTCCCTCTTCAAGGATGCAAATAAGTATGTCAAGAGGTGTGATAATTGTCAGAGAACTGAGAGCATATCCAAAAGGCATGAAATACCTTTGAACAACATCCAGGAGGTAGAAGTCTTTGATTGTTGGGGGATTGACTTCATAGGACCACTACCATCTTCATTCTCAAATGAGTATATCCTACTAGCAGTGGAATATGTCTGTAAATGGGTGGAAGCCATCCCTGCTCAGAAGGCTGATGCCAAAACTGTCATCAAATTTCTCAAGAAGAATATTTTCTGTAGGTTTGGTACGCCGAGGGTCCTCATTAGTGATGGCGGTTCTCACTTTTGCAATGCCCAGCTCCAGAAGGTACTAGAACATTACAGTGTCAGACATAAGGTGACAACAACATATCATCCTCAGACAAATGGTTCGGCTGAGGTATCAAACAGAGAAATTAAAAAGATTTTAGAGAAGACTATGACTTCATCTAGGAAAGATTGGTCACTCAAGCTCGATGAGGCTCTGTGGGCTTATAGAACTGCTTTTAAGACTCCTACAGCTCTTTCTCCTTTTCAATTGATTTATGGGAAAGCATGTCACCTCCCTGTAGAGCTGGAACACAAGGCTTACTGGGCTCTAAAACTACTAAATTGGGATGCTAAAGCTTCTGGAGAAAAGAGGAAGGTGCAATTAAGTGAATTAGAAGAAATGAGGTTGAATGCGTATCAATCCTCTAAATTGTATAAGGAACGTGCTAAGGTCTACCATGACAGGAGAATTTTGAAGAGGAGCTTCTATCCAGGCCAATCTGTTACTGTTCAATTCAAGATTGAGGCTTTTCCCTGGAAAACTGAAATCTAAATGGTCAAGTCCTTTTCGGGTCAAGCAAGTTCTACCTTATGGTGCAGTAGAATTGGAAGATCCTCAAACTCAGAGGAGTTGGACTGTAAATGGTCAAAGGCTGAAGCATTACTTTGGTGGTGAGTTTGATAAGCTTGTCACTGTGATTCAACTGAAGGATTATTGATCACTAGGCGTCAAGCTATATGACGTTAAACGAGCGCTTCCTGGGAGGCAACCCAGTGTTTGTGAGTTTTCATTTTAGTTTGTGCATATGTTGTTTTGTTTTAGTTTTAACTAGCATGCACCATGAATCACTAGTAGAAGTATTGAAAAAAGAAAGAGTTGCAAGTATTTTACCTGTTTACTGTGAAATTTTAAAAAAAAGAAAAAAAAAAGGATTTGTGTACTGCAACTCTCGCCTAGGCGAGAAAGGAGTCGTCCAGAGCGAAAATAGAGGGTGTCCACTGGAGTGGTCTCGCCCGGGCGAGAAAAGAGTCGCCCTGAGCGAAAATTTAGAGTGCTTACTAGAGTGATCTCGCCCGGGCGACCCTATCTCGCCTGAGCGAAAAATAAGGGTGCTCTCTGGAGTTGTCTCGCTCGGGCGACAAGATCTCGCCTGAGCGATAATTCACTTAAGCAAAGTGCCATGTTAGCCTCGCCCGAGTGAAAATTTCTCGCCCGAGCGAAAATTTCTCGCCCGGGCGAAATTTTCGCGAATGGGTTTTTAAACAGAGAAACCCAAAGCGAGGAGGTCGCTCACTTAGGGTTTCTTAATTTTCGGCGCCTCCTTTGCTCAATCCCTTTTCAATCTTCAATTTCTTTCATTTATTTGTGCTAAATTCTTGAGGTATGTGGTTATTGGTCTCCATCTTTAGTTTCTACCGATTGATTTTTTTTCTATGCTTGATTTGGATGGTTAAAACCCTAGTTCTCTTTTCAAAAGGGATGTTGTGATTAATCTGAAAATAGGATGATTGTTAAGATGTTTGATAGGAATGTAGTTGATTCTAGGGTTATGAAACTGATTTTTTTATTGATATGTCCTTTGGAATGATTATGTTCACCCCATTTGTATAGTTTGAAATTCTGCATGCCAAGTGTTTGATATAATGTATGCCTTATGAATGATTGAATAAGAGATAAGTATAAAAAGGTATATATTTGCTATAATTGATAGTGCTTGAAAAGCTTGTGTGTATTTTGCAGATGGGGAGAACTAAGTCCACAGCAACAGGAACCTCAAGAGGTGCATCTGATTGCCTTTCTAAAGGCAAAAGAGTAAGGACAAACCTATCTGGGGATCAGTCCTTAGGGCAAGTCTTCATAGATGCAGAGAAAAAGGAAAGATATGACAATATCAAGAGCTGGTCATTTATTCCTGAGAGACAGGTAAAATTGAATGAAGGAGAATATGATGAATTTCTGCAGGGCCTCATGAGAAGGAATTGGATGACTCTGGCTAGTCCACTTCCCAAATTTGATCCAGAAATTGTTTATGAATTTTATGCCAATATTTGGGAGGAGAGACAGCCTGTAGAGGAAAGAAGATCCAGAGTCAGAGGGATATGGGTGCCATTTGACCCTCAGTCCATTAACAACCTTCTTGGTAATCCTCTCCAGTTTCGTGATGATGATCTATGCATGTATCAAAGGTTGAGGGGGAGGTACGATGGTTTTGATGATACTGTAGTCGCAAGAGCTTTATGCCTGCGGGGTCGGAGATATGAAGTAGGACCTACAGGAAAACCCCTTAGGATAAAGAGAAAGGATATGAAGACCATTGTTCAGATGTGGATGACATTTATTCTGGCAAATATAGTACCCATAGGGCATGTATCAGACATGAATATGCCTAGGTGCTATCTGGTATATTCAATCTTGAGAGAGGACTACTCGGTAAACATGGCCAGGATTATATCTGAAGAGATACACAAATTTGCCAACCTAGAGATCAATCCCAGAAATGAAAGAGCCAAAGGATCTCTAGGCTTCCCTGCATTGATTACAGCCTTATGTGCATCACATGGTTTCGCCTGGGCGAGATTTTGATGTGCTCACTGGACTGATCTCGCCCAGGCGAAACCATCATCGCTTGGGCGAGATTGCCTCGCTCCAATGTCGCCTAGGCGAATCTTCAGCTTGAATAACTCTTCTTTTCAAATCTTTTCTATTTCTTCTTCTCATGCAACTTCAAAGCTCTAGTTTCCTTCATTCTTATCACCTGAAATTCACAATAATTAAGATCAAATATCTTCTCTTGACTCATGACTCAAATTAACAAAGTAAATCTAAAAACTTTCAATTCAGAGGTGATTATTATCATAACGATCACTTAAGCCCACAAAAACTCCAATTTATAATGTATAAAAAACACTAAAGAATGGTACTTATCAGATGCATTAATTAATAAATAATGGGTAGAGATTTTAATTCTATGATTGTGCATGTGACACCACAAGTTTAGGACAGATGTTAAGGAAGTGTTCCATTGCAGATTTAAGATAGATGATGACTAGGGTTTTTATAATGTAGAAATTAGTAGTGTGTTTCGTTGTGAGAGAAAAGAAGAAGACGGTTTGTGAGATGATGAAATGAAATTTGCCCATTAAAATTCAAAAGCCGAATAAAGAAACTAGAACCCCTTCAAGTGGTTGGGTAGTTATAGATTTTTTTTTTATCAGTATTTAACAAAGAATTAATGGTATTGGTTTTGAGGATTTCATTGTAAAATTTTAGAATTATAACAATATAATTATGTTTTTAAATTATAGAGATTTATATAAAATTATAACTTAACCTTATAAAAATAAAGCACCTTAGTATTGGGAAAAAAATTCATAATGAAATTCCCTTTTTCCAATGAATTTAACATACCATGCATGACTTATCTAAGTATCAAGTTCATGGAACTTCTAAAATGATCAAACCTTAGGTGTTAGATGTTTCCTGTATAAGTATTCCCATTAATAATATAGTATCCAAGTAAATATGAGTCACTTCTATATGTCACTAATGCATTACTACTGTGTTAATATGTGGCAACAATCACTATTTTTAAGGAAAATACATGAAGACCGAAAATAAGGAAAAAGGAATTCAGTAAGAATATGTTCCAAAACTGAAAAGTGAATTATAGACTTGGCCTTGCCATTTTGTGTACTTGTAATATGCATAAGTTCGCCTCTTTTTTTTTTTTTTTTT